>Ga0213867_1000023_pt1 | contig 67423 bp, 58 predicted proteins | sample PICome_12_FD_160120 | JGI IMG/M metagenome (GOLD analysis project Ga0213867, IMG submission 160120) | Coastal seawater microbial communities near Pivers Island, North Carolina, United States - PICO540 | ecosystem: Environmental > Aquatic > Marine > Coastal | place: USA: North Carolina... | reverse complement strand
CAATCCTTCAATTATCGCAAATTGGTTTACAATTTGACGAATCTAAGTCTGACAATCCGTTTGCATATTATACCGCAGCAGTTACCAACTCGTTTGTACGTGTTATCAACATAGAGAAGCGTAATCAAAACATTAGAGACGATATTCTAGAAATAAATCATTTAAATCCTAGTTACACCAGACAACACCAGGGCGAATGGGAAGCACAAATGAAGAGAGAATCAGAAAAAAAATAGTTGACAAGTGTGTTATTTTACTGTATAATATTACAACAATCAAAACTAAGGATTAAATATTGTTTAAGAAAGCAGCAGTTTTTACCGATATCCATTTAGGATTAAAAGGTAATAGTAAAATTCATAACGAAGATTGCGAAGAATTTGTAGATTGGTACATAGAACAAGCACAAGCTAACGGATGCGAAACTGGTATCTTCTGCGGTGACTGGCATCACAATAGAAATAGCCTAAACTTAACAACTATGGATTCAACTATCCGTAGTATGGAAAAACTTGGAAAAGCGTTTGAGAAGTTTTACTTCTTTGATGGTAATCATGACTTATATTACAAAGACAAGCGTGACGTTAATTCTACTGCGTTTGCAAAACATATTCCAGGAATAACATTTATTGATAAAATCTATCAAGAAGATGATGTGGCACTTGTTCCATGGTTAGTCGGTGATGAATGGAAGAAAATAAAAAATATTAAAACAAAATATTTGTTTGGACACTTTGAACTTCCAAGTTTTTATATGAATGCTATGGTACAGATGCCCGATACTGGCGAGTTACAGGCATCACACTTTGAACATCAGGAATATGTTTTTAGTGGTCATTTTCATAAGCGACAAAAACAAGGTAAAGTACACTACCTAGGTAATGCGTTCCCGCACAATTATGCTGATGCATGGGATGACGACCGCGGAATGATGATACTTGATAGAGAAAATAATAAAGAACCGCAATATATCAATTGGGAAAACTGTCCTAAATATAGGACCATAGGATTAAAACAACTTCTCGAAGAAACAGATAAAATTATAAAGCCAAAGATGTATTTGCGTGTTACTATAGATGTTCCAATTTCTTTTGAGGAAGCAACATTTATTAAAGAAACATTTGTTACACAGTACAAATGTAGAGAATTATCTCTTATTCCGCAAAAACAAATGGAAGAAATTACTACAGATGTAGATATACAACAGTTTGAAAGTGTAGATCAAATTGTTAGCGGTGAAATTGCCGCACTAGACACTGAGAATTTTAACAAAAAGATGCTATTGGACATTTATAACGAACTATGATACGTATTAAAGATTTAACTGTAAAAAACTTTATGAGTGTGGGTAACCAAACTCAAGCTGTTGATTTTAACAAAGAACAACTAACACTTGTGCTAGGTGAAAATCTCGATCAAGGAGGTGATGACGCTGGATCAAGAAATGGTACAGGCAAAACTACTATCATAAACGCCCTTAGTTACGCTTTGTATGGTGTTGCCCTTACTAACATTAAACGAAACAATCTAATAAACAAGACTAATTCCAAAGCAATGTTAGTCACACTCCATTTTGAAAAAGACGGAGTTGATTACCGGATTGAAAGAGGACGCAGCCCTAATGTACTGAAGTTTTACATCAACAATGAAGAACAAGAGATGACCGATGAGTCACAAGGTGATAGTAGAAAAACACAAGAATCTATAAACACGCTTCTAGGTATGACTCACGATATGTTTAAGCATATTGTAGCGTTAAACACTTATACCGAACCTTTCTTAAGTATGCGGCAAAATGATCAACGTGCTATAATTGAACAGTTGCTAGGTATTACTATATTAAGTGAAAAAGCAGAATCGTTAAAAGAACAAACAAAACAAACTAGAGAAGCAATTACCCAAGAAACACTAAAAATTGAAGCAATACAATCAGCAAACAGTAAAATAGAAAGCACAATTGAAAGTCTACAAGGTACGCAACGTGCTTGGTTAGCAAAACAAAAGACAGATATTGACAAATTAGTCAAAGCAATCGATGAATTAGAACATTTAGACATTGATTCTGAGCTAGATGCACATGAAAAGCTGTCTAATTGGTCTAAACACAACAATGCTATTATGGCTCTTAAAAAGGAATTAAGTACATTAGAGCCGGCACTACAACGTGCTACCAAAAGTGTTGAAAAAGCACAAAAAGATATCGCAAATCTTGAAGATGCTGTGTGTTATACTTGTGGACAAGAGCTACATGCAGACAAAAAAGCAGAGATTGCAGAGCGCAAGAACAAAGAACTTGAAGATGCAATGTTGTATGCTAGTGAAATTGATACAAAACGTTCTGAAGTTTTAAATGGATTAAAAGAAATTGGTGAGATAAATGGTAAACCTGATACATTCTATGAAACTGCTAAAGAAGCATACGAACATAGACAAAATGTTGATCGATTAAAACAATCTCTTACTTCAAAACAACAAGAATCTGATCCATATCAAGCACAGATCGACGAACTTAACAAAACGGCTATACAAGAAATTAGTTGGAGTAGTGTTAATGAACTTACAAACTTTAAAGAACATCAAGACTTCTTATTAAAACTTCTTACAAATAAAGATAGTTTTATACGTAAGAAAATTATTGAACAAAATTTAGCGTATCTAAACAATAGACTTACATACTATATTGTAAAATTAGGATTGCCCCATCAAGTTGTATTCCAAAATGATTTAGCTGTTGAAATTACACAACTTGGACAGGACTTAGACTTCGACAATTTGTCAAGAGGTGAACGAAACCGATTAATACTTGGTATGAGTTTTGCATTCCGAGATGTGTGGGAAAGTCTATACCAAAACATTAACTTATTGTTTATTGACGAGCTTATTGACAGCGGTATGGACACAGCAGGTGTTGAAGGTGCACTCGGTGTTCTAAAGAAAATGGGAAGAGAAAGAGACAAAAATGTTTATCTCATATCACACAAAGATGAACTAGTAGGTCGTGTAAACCATGTAATGAGAGTAGTTAAAGAAAACGGATTTACAAGTTATGCAAATGACATTGAGATTATAGAATGAAATTAAAAATTGGTTCAAGAGGAAGTGATTTAGCACTTGCATATGCAAAACGTGTGTGTAGTGAATTATCATGTGATACCGAAATTGTTGTAATAAAAACTCAGGGAGATCTAAATCCTAATACTCCTATCAACGAAATAGGAGGCAAAGGTGTATTTTGTAGTGCAATTGAAAATAGTTTATTAAATGGTGATATAGATGTTGCTGTACATAGTTTAAAAGATATGCCAGGTGAGGAACACCCTGACTTAATAATAGCAGCAACACTAAAAAGAAACAGTCCTCATGATGTTTTGATAGGAAAAGTAAGTTACGGATTTACAGTCGGCACTAGTAGTCCGCGAAGAGAAGCACAATTAAAACAACTTTATAGCAACATTGGTATTCAAATTAAACCTATTAGAGGAAATATAGATACTAGATTAGAAAAACTTGACAACAAAGAATACGATGCTATTATACTAGCCGAAGCTGGTTTACAAACACTAGATATTAGGCGCACATGGATAAGGGTACCTATTATACCAGCAGTAGGACAAGGAATAATTGCATTGCAAACTAGAAAAGACGATTCTATTACTATTGATATAGTAAAAAAAGCTAATCATGAAAAAACTTTCAATCAAGCAAGGATTGAAAGAGCATTTTTAAAAGGTATTGCCGGTGATTGTCGTACTAAAATAGCTGCACATGCTACAGGAAGCAACCCTATTACTCTTAAGGCAATGTATTATGATTGAAGATGATGTACATGATCAGCTGACAAAAGCATATATGGAATACTTTAAAGAGAACGAAAAGTTTGAAGCAAGAAATAGTGTAAGAACACACACTTCTAGTAGGAAATGGCTTAGAGAAATACGTAGATTAGCAAAACTACGCATGGATGAAATAAGAGAAAAACATGTAACAACTAGAAAAACCAAGACTAAAGGCAATACCCAATAGGCACACATATATACGTTCATGCAGTGGACTTATAATGGAAAAATAATAGACAAAATACCAGATGAATACGAAGGATTTGTCTATATTATTACTAATACCACTACAGGACAAAAATATATAGGTAAAAAACTAGCAAAATTTAAAACTACTAAGCCACCACTAAAAGGCAAAAAGAACAAACGCAGAGGCTTCAAAGAATCAGACTGGAGAGACTATTGGGGAAGTTCCGATAGACTTAACGCTGATGTAGAACAGTTAGGCGCTGAAAACTTTACAAGAGAAATATTATATCTATGTAAGGGCAGAGGCGAAATGAGCTATATTGAGGCTAGAGAGCAATTTGACCGCCGTGTGTTAGAGACGGACGAGTATTACAACGGAATTATAAATGTTAGAGTTGGCGGATCAGATAAACTTAAACAGGCATTGCTAGAACAAAACATCAAGGCAAAACAATCCAACACAAAAGGTTAGCGGGCCGGTTTGCAAATACCGCTGAGTAAAAGGTATCCGTATAGGAACACTCGTACACGTTGAGCCGCGTCCGGTAGTAGGGCGGCAGGATTGACGGAGATTGGTTGTTGGCAATCGAAAAACTGTAACGTACATAAAAACCCTTTAGCAATAGGAACGAAGCGAGGGATAGCGTAAGCGATGTCGACGTAGGTTGGGAAAGGTCAGAGCCCATTGTACAGCAGAAAATACCTACTTCCAAGTCTCGGCTGTGACGGACTCACATGAAGACCAAGATTAGATGGAACCGTAAAACAGGTTCCGTCTGACTGAAACAATCTACATGAAGCAATTACAATATTACTTCGTAATATTGCTTTAATTCATATCTATTACTTCTATCACAAACGAAGTGTATAGTTTGAGCGTAAGCGAAAACTTGTTTCGTGCAACGAAACACATAAATACATTTAAGAATTAAGGATATCTCATGAAAGTTTATGAAATTGCAGAAGTAGATTCAAAAATAGGAACAGTTAAGGTTAACAAAGGTCCACTAAAAGGATTTATATTTGACCCACTAGGTGATGGACGTATAAAAGTAACAGCACCTGATGGAACTTCAATGACAGCTACATCACAAGCTGATGCAGAGAAAAAAGCTAAAAAGCATGTAAGAACTACAACTCCTGATACTTCTAAAAGTAAGGAACCTAAACTTGATAGAAACATAAAAACTGATGTAAAAGACATTGACGGAAGCAAAGAGCCTAAACTTACAGATCCTGATAAACCTAAAGCACCAGCTGGTAGTTTTCCTAAAGGAACTCCAACTATGGATCAACTCAGTGGATATCAACAAAGAAAACTTGGAGCAGAACCTACTTCAGGACTAAAACCACGTAAATTTAAATTAATTAACAGAACCGGAAAAGTAGAATACAAAGGCAAAACTTATACATTAGCCCAAGTAAAGGCTGCTACAGCCGCAGATGACGCAGCAAAAGCCGCAACGCAAGCAACACAAGGCGTATTTGGAAAAACAACAGGACTGGCTAAATCTCTTACAGGAAGACTTATAAAATTATTGTCATTTCCAGGTGTAGGATTTATATTATCTAACGTTTGGAATGCAACTCAAGTAGAAGAAGCGTTTGATGCATATCTAAGAGAAATACAAAATCATGCAAAAACATTAAAACCGGAAGAACGTGCTGAATTTGTAAAAAACTTAATAAATCAAGAAACTGGAATGTTACCTTTTAAAGTTGAAGGTGCGTATTTGCGTTGTCTTGAAAAAGTTGCTGAATTCTTATTTGAAATGGTAGTTGCTGCACTTGTAGCTGCGGCCGCTCTTAGCGGAAAAGTTGGTGTTGCAGCAATAATTGGATTAATATTTCCTGTTGCTACTACAGCATGGATTACAGTTCCTGTAGGTGTTATAATTGGAGCTACATATATTGTTGGCGGAACAGCCGCAATTGAAAAAGTTGTTGATGCTTTAGGTGGCATGGATTACATAGAAGATTGGATTGCTCCTGTTATAAATCCAAAAGCTGTTGTTTCTCTAGCAAACCAAACTGATGCATTACAAGAAATTTTTGGATTGAAATTAGATGCATTGAATTTGATTCCTGGTTTAAGTTTAGCTATACCATCCGGTGACTTAGTAAGAGATGTAGCAAAAAATGAAAGCACTCTACAAGAAAAACAACTTTCTTCCGCTGATGCAAAACGCAAAGTATTAGCACTAGTAAAAAGTGATCCTGATGTACAAGATGCATATTTGGCTGGTAAAGACGAAGCTAAAAAAGTTGTAAAAGGTAATTTAAAATCACTTAAGAAACTTACAGGAGAGGCAACTTAGTTTTTTCAGTTGTTTCGATATTTTCTTTAATTATTCTATTAAAAATTTCTAAATCTTCATAACTAATTTTGTACATTAGATCGTGATAAGATACTGATCCACGCATGTACCAACCAATTCTATATCTGTTGTCTTTTATTTGTTTGATATCATTTTCATATTGCTTTGATAGCTCTATGAGATCAGATTCCTCGAGTGTAATTGCTGTAGTCCGAAAAAACTCGAGTAATCCATTTCAAGACGAGATTTGTATTCGTGAAGACATTCTTCGTTTGAACATTTAATGTCAATGTCTGGAATTTTCCAATTTGCACTTAACTTAGTAACACTGTCTTTCAGTTCGTTAAAAAATTTTGCATCATTAGAAGCAATAAAATCTGTAATTGCTTGTAAATCAGTTTCTTTTTGATCTTGTTTTTCAATAGAATTTATATAACTTATTGCTGTTTTTAAATTTAATTCGCTAATGGCAGTATAAATTTTTTGCGATTCTTTATCTTTATCTTCTTTTGATAAATCATTATTACCTGCAATTTGAACAAGAGTTCTATCTAACGAATAATTTTCAACTTGTATTTGTGTCATTGTGTAATATGTCAAGGGTTTTAAATTAAATTTTAAATCATCTATAGTAAAACTATTTTCAGTTTTATAATTGTCATATTGTCCTAATAATTTTGTTAAACTTAACGCACTTTCATTTTCAGTATCACATTCAGCACATTTAGTAGTGACAGGCATTTCGTCGTTGTATGTTGCAATGCGAATTGCAACTAAAATAAAGTCAATGTCAAACCCAACAAGTTTCCAAGGATCTAAAATAGTAGGTATACAACTTTTTATTACTTCTACAGTAGCATTTCCGGTAAACAGAGCATCAGGAGTTTTGAATAGTATTTCGTCCATGGCATTCATTCCAAAGACAGGAATTTGAACATGTTGTCCTCCTTCTAGCACAGTTTCATCATAATAGATGCCTTTGCTTGGTAGATCAATAAACAACTTAGGTTGTCTTTGATATTCTTGAAGAAAACTAGTCATATAATCCTTTCCGATAAATACATATGTTGTAGTAGTATTTATACCTTATAAAATACGCATATAATAAATTAGGATTAGTATGACAGACATAGTTTTAACACCAGAGAATATCAATACCTTAGCTAAGGCTATACAAAAAGCCCAATCTGGCTCTTCTTCCTCAATAAACAGAGGAACAACTAGTACTAACTCAGGAAGCGGATTCAGTGGCCTATCATCTAGTGGTGCAAAGGACGCTGGCGGAGCTGTGTCGAAATTTGTTGAAAAAATGGTTAATGCTAACACTTCTGTTGCAGCATTTACAAAAGATTTAGGAAATGCGCTTCCTATTGTAGGAGGACTGGTCACAACTGGAGCTGATGTAGTTAAATTCTTAGAAGGTATGAATACTACATTTCAGAATTTGTCTAAAGTTGGTGCAGGGTTCAATGGCGATTTAGGAGCATTAGCAGCTGGCGCAGGAGCCGCAAGAATGAGCATAGGTTCGTTTGCTACTTTGATAGGAAATAATTCAGCAAATTTAACAACACTTGGCGGTAGTGTGAATCAAGGTGCAAAAAGATTTGCTGAATTATCTAGATCAATGTTTGAAGACGGTAATGTAATACAAGGCATGACAAACTTAGGTTATTCTCTTGAAGAATCAAATGAATTATTGATGGACAACGCTGCATTGCTAGGTAGACAAGCTAGACTTAGAGGAATGTCTGACGAAGATGTTACTCAGGCTACATTAGCTATGGCAAAAAATATTGCTGTAATGGCAGAAATTAGCGGCGAAAGTGCTAAAAAACAAAAAGAAGATTTAATAGATGCACAGAGAGATGGTAAAAATATAGCAGCTAATAGACGTATGGAGCGCAGAGGCATCACAGATGCAACTGAAACAATGAATACTACTCTACTTAATTTAGGTCCATTAGGCAAAGCAGCAAAAGCATTTGCACAAGATTTGAATCAAACTGGTACACCAATGAGTGCATTAACTAAAAACTTTAAGTTGATGCATCCGCAGACAGCTGCTAACATTGAAGAAATGCAACGAGTTCGTGAATCGAACATGACCACAACACAAAAAAATGCTGAACTTGCTAGATTATCAGACGAAGCTCAAGCAAATTTTGCAAAAGAATCAGTTGGTGATACACAATTATTTGCGGCTTCTATAGGACAATTAAATGCAATTGGTGCATCGCAAGCGGAAGTTATTGCTGAAACTAGAGCATTTGTTGAAGGTGTAGAGGCTGTGCAAAAAAGAATGGGCGAAGGTACTACAATACAAGAAGCAACACAAGCATTTTTAAAAGAATCAAGAAACCTTATTAATTCACAAACTAGCGGAGGTAAGGAAAGCCAAAAATTATCTGTAGAACTTAACAAAGCAACAATTAAATTAGCAAACGGTTCTTCTACAGTACTCAACGAATTAGGTACACAATTATCAGCAAATACTAAATTAATGGATACTGTTACCGATGCAATAAATAATTTTTCTAAATTCTTTGCTGAAGGCGGCAAGTTTATGACAGCTATTTCAAAAGGCCTTACAGATGAAGACCGTCCAGCAATGAACAAAAACATTCAAGAGAGTCCATTCAGTGAATTATACGAACAGTCTCCAAATCGTGTCACTATTGATAATGATGAAGCAAGAAAGAGACAAGGTAAAGCTATCGGCGGCGGAATAGACATGGGGTCAGTATATAAAGTAGGTGAACAAGGACCAGAAACATTTGTAGCAGGTATGGACGGTGCAATTATACCGAATATGAAAGCTATGCTGAATAGAATGCCTGATATAGCCAAACAACTACAAGATGAAATTGCTATGACTGGTGTTCCGACGTCAAAAGCGGCAAAAGATGCAATGATTCAGATGCAAAATAGCACATCAGTAGAAGAAAAACTTGACATTCTGAACCAAACCATGTTACAATTAGTTAATATAAATAATATGCATAAAGATATTAGCAATAAAACAAATAGATCGTTACGCAGTGCAGGTAACTTGATGGGCGGCATAGGAAGAGCATAATATGAGTTGGAAAAAATATTTCACACCGGTACCCACTGGAGATAACATAGACGGAAGTTATGGACCAATCAGTGGCGGCGGCGGTAATGGACGCCCAGGACCAGCAAGGTCAAATTATTCATCATACTTACCAGATGTATATGTAGGATCACCTAATCGTGTTGAACGATATGGTCAGTACAATACAATGGACAATGATTCAGAAGTAAATGCAGCATTAGATATTCTAGCAGAATTTTGCACACAAAAGAATGAAGAAAATAGTACAAACTTTACTTTTCATTATAATAAAAGTGCAACAAATAATGAAATTAACATTCTAGGTCAGTATCTAAAACAATGGTGCAAAATTAATAATTTTGAAACACGTATGTTTAGAACATTTCGTAATGTATTCAAATACGGAGATGCAATATTTTTAAGAGATCCAGAAACGAAAAAACTGTTTCATGTTGATCCTGCAAAACTTACACGTATTATTGTAAACGAATCAGAAGGCAAAAAGCCTGAACAATATATTATTAAAGATGTAAATTTAAACTTTAAGGAAATGGTTGCAACATCACCGCACATAACTAACGGTAACATTAGTAGTCCTGGTGCAAGTTATCAGACAGGCGGCGCAAGAGGAATGACAGGCGGAGTAAACACTCCGGCAGGATCACGGTTTACCATAGAAGAAGGCGAAGTTGCTATTAATGCAGAACATGTTGTTCATTTGTCACTTAGTGAAGGTTTAGACAATAATTTTCCTTTCGGTAACAGTTTACTAGAAACAATTTTTAAAGTATTCAAACAAAAAGAATTACTTGAAGATGCGATTATTATCTATCGTGTTCAACGTGCGCCAGAGCGCAGAGTATTCTACGTTGATGTGGGTAACATGCCATCACACCTTGCTATGCAATTTGTGGAGCGTGTTAAAACGGAAATACATCAAAGACGTATTCCATCGGCGACTGGCGGAGGCACAAATGTTGTAGACAGTTCATACAATCCGTTGTCAATCAACGAAGATTACTTTTTCCCTCAAACAGCTGAAGGACGCGGATCTAAAGTTGAAACATTACCAGGCGGTACTAACCTAGGAGAAATTGATGATCTCAGATATTTTACTAATAAGCTCGTACGCGGTTTACGAATCCCTAGTTCATACTTGCCTACCGGGGGTGATGACGCAACTTCATCATATAATGATGGTAGAGTAGGTACAGCATTTATTCAAGAACTACGTTTTAACACATACTGTGAACGTTTACAGGGCCTAATAATTGAAGACTTTAACCAAGAGTTCAAACGTTATTTGTTAGAAAAAGGCGTTAATATTGATGTATCAATGTTCGATTTAGAGTTTGAACCACCGCAAAACTTTGCTGCATACAGGCAATCAGAACTAGACAATGCTAGAGTACCAACATACACACAAATGAGTGCTATACCTTATATTTCAAATAGATTTGCAATGAAACGTTTCTTAGGCATGAGTCCAGAAGAAATTGCTGACAATGAAAGATTATGGCGCGAAGAAAATGATGAAACACTAAATCAACCTCCAGCAGATGCAAGTGCAGAAATGCGTGGAGCAGGTATTAGTTCAGCAGGCATTAGTGCTGACATTAGTGGAGCAGAAGATGTTGCACCAGATGACGGCACACCAGAAACAGGACCAGAAGACACTCCACCAGACACAGTGACAGGTGGCGATACAGCAACACCAGGTGCTCCAGGTACAACAACAGACCAAACGATATAAATACTAACATGATACTAAGAGAATTATTTTATTACGATAAAGAAACAGTCGAACCTGTAGAGGACAATCGATATGATCCTCAATACGATGATTCAATTGTTGATCTTGACGACACAAGAAAAACAAGACTTACCCTACGCCAAATTAACCGTGCAAGGAAAGCAAGCGAGCTACATAATACTGAGAAGGCTGACGAACTAGACTTCGTAAGACAAATGTATGGAATAGCAGCGCAAGCGGCCGCTGCCGGTGTTTAATGGCAAAATTAGATAAGACTCTATATTCAAAAGAAGAAGCATCACGTTTAATGGAAATTAGACGTTTAGAGAAACAGTCTTTAGAAAAAAAAGAACAGTATGCTAAACGTGCTTCATTAATAAACTTTGCACAACAAGAAATTGTAGACGAAAGTCGTTTTGATCATAATCAAAACTGTGCATTTGTTTTAGGTAATGGTATGAGTAGGCAAGGAATTGAACCGGCACTACTTAAACCTTACGGTCCTATCTATGGTTGCAATGCTTTGTATAGGACTTTTAGACCAGACTACTTGATTGCTGTAGATGTAAAAATGATACTTGAGATAAGCAAAAGTATGTTTCAGCATAAGAATCAAGTTTGGACAAACTACAACAAGTCATATGAAGGTATACAAAACTTAAATTATTTTCAACCAGGCAAAGGTTGGTCTAGCGGACCAACAGCATTATGGCTTGCAAGTCAACATAGGCACAAAAGAATATACATTTTAGGTTTTGACTATAAAGGTTTAAAAGACGGACAACGTTTTAATAATTTATATGCTGACACACCTAATTATAAAAAGTCGCAAGATAGTGCTACATTCTACGGAAATTGGTTAAGACAAACAGAAAGTGTTGTTGCAGGACATGAAAAAAGTCAATTTATTCGTGTAATAGCACCAGATAATTACTGTCCAGAGCAACTAAATAAACATGAAAACTACAGCACAATTACTGTAGAAGAGTTTAAAAAACAGTTTGTATTACCCTGATCTGTTCAAAAAGGCTCGTTTTGAGCCTATATCTACGCATATTTTCTCATAAATAGTAAATACAATTGACAGCCTTACCATAGGTATAACATTTATAGGAGAAAATAATGGCGAGTAATAAATTTGAAGAAATGCTCGAAAAACTTGTTAATGAAGACAAGGCAGGAGCAGAAGAATTATTCCACGAAATAGTGGTTGAAAAATCAAGAGACATTTACGAAGGTTTGCTAGAATCAGATCTAGAAGTAGACGAGTCTGATGATGAAGAAACAACAGAAGCAACTGATGAAGAAGTAGATGAAGCATCAAAAGATGAAGAAGTTGATGAGTCAGATGACGAAGAAGTAGATGAGTCTAAAGACGACAAAGACGAAGATGTTAAAGAAGATTTTGATCTTGACGAATTTGAAGTTGAAGGCGGCGATCCAGCTGATGACATGATGGATAAAATGGGCATGGACAGCGACGGAGATGCTGAAATGGACATGGACATGGACATGGATGCAGACGGTGAAGAATCAGACGATGAAGAAATTGAAGATCGTGTTGATGATTTAGAAGTTGCTTTAGACGATCTTAAATCAGAATTTGAAAAAATGATGCCAAATATGGATGGCGACGATGACATGGACGACGAAGGCGAAGCTGACATGGACATGGACGCTGACGACAAAGACGAAGAAGAGTCAATTGCTTATGAAGCAAATGATGAAGAAGTTGATGAAGCATCAAAAGATGAAGAAGTTGACGAAGCAGCAGATGAAGAAACTGACGAATCAACTAAATCAGAAGCAGAAACAATGCGTGAATATGTTGAAAAAGTAACAGCTAAAATGGGCGACAACGGTGCAAACACTAAGTCAATCGTAGCTGGCGCAAACGACATGGGCGGCACTGCTTCAAACTTGGCACAAGGTGGCGAAGCTGATACAAAAGGTACAACAGGTGGCTTAGAAGGAAATTCTCCAAAAGAGGATAACCAAGGCAACGTAAACGTACCTGGCGGCAAAGCATCAAAATCAATGAAGAATATGCCAAAAGGCCACGGCGCTGAGAAAAAAGGCGCAGGCGAAAGCGGAGCAGATAGTAAGTCTACTATCGGTTCTTAATAGTTAAGGAACTTTGAATGAGTAACTTTTTAAGAGAGCATTTGACATTCGACCAAGCACAGATTATTGTGGAGAATGCCAACGAAGGAAAAGACTTGTATATGAAAGGTATTTGTATACAAGGCGGAGTACGCAATGCTAATCAGCGTGTGTACCCTGTAAATGAAATTGGCAGGGCTGTCAAAACTCTTAATGATCAGATTACGGGAGGATATAGTGTTCTCGGTGAAGTTGATCATCCAGAAGGACTTAACATAAACTTAGATCGTGTAAGCCATATGATCACAGAAACGTGGATGGATGGCCCAAACGGTTATGGTAAACTAAAAATTCTACCAACACCAATGGGACAACTAGTAAAAACAATGCTGGAAAGCGGAGTCAAGCTAGGTGTCTCATCGCGTGGAAGCGGAAATGTGTCAGAGGATGGCGGAAACGAAGTCTCTGATTTTGAAATTATTACAGTGGACGTTGTTGCACAACCAAGTGCTCCAGGTGCGTACCCTACGCCAATTTACGAACACTTAATGAATGCCCGCGGAGGGTACAAGGCATACGAACTTGCACAGGCAACAAAACACGATATAAAGGCACAGAAATATTTAAAAGAATCATTGGTCAATTTGATCAATCGACTCCAATAAAAGGAGAAACAATATGTTGGACGCACTTAAAACACTTTTTGAAAACGATGTAGTTTCCGAAGAAGTACGTGCAGAAATTGAAAACGCTTGGAATAGCAAAATCAAAGAGAATCGTCAGCAAGCAACAGCTGAACTTCGCGAAGAATTTGCTAAAAAATATGAGCATGATAAATCAACTATGGTTGAAGCTATCGATGCTATGTTATCAGAGCGTTTAGCAGAAGAAATTGCTGAGTTTGCAGAAGACCGCAAACAACTAGCAGAAGCCAAAGCAAAGTATGCAGTAAAGATGCGTGAAGACGCTAAGTTACTAAAAGCATTTGTAATGGAACAGCTAAAGTCAGAAGTTTCTGAACTACATGAAGATCAAAAAGGCATGGCGAACAAGTTCAAAATGCTTGAGAACTTTATTGTTGATGCACTTGCAAAAGAAATTGCAGAGTTCCACGAAGACAAAAAAGACTTAGCTGAAACTAAAGTAAAATTAGTTAAAGAAGCTAAAAACAAGTTTGCTGAAGTCAAAAAAGACTTTATAGCGAAAGGTGCTAACAAGGTATCTAGTATTGTTGAGAACACTTTAAAAGGTGAAATCAGCGCATTAAAAGATGATATCGAAGAAGCACGTAAGAACGATTTTGGTCGCAAGATGTTTGAAGCATTTGCAGCTGAGTATGCAACTAGTCATTTAAATGAAAATTCAGAAGTTAAAAAACTAATGAATGTTGTAGCTGTAAAAGACAAACAACTAGCTGAAGCTAAAACATTTGCTGTAAAAGCAAAAAAATTAGCTGAATCTAATGCGAGCAAAGTTAAGCGAATGGCACAGGTCGCTGAGCGCAAAGATAAAATTGATGGACTTTTGAGCCCACTAAACAGAGCACAAAAAGAAATCATGACAGATTTACTGGAATCAGTACAAACAAACAGACTACAATCTGCATTTGACAAGTACCTACCGGCAGTAATTGACGGTAAATCTCCAGCGAAGCAGAAGGCAGTTATTACAGAAGGCAAAGAAATTACAGGCAACCGTGAAACAGAAACTAACGTTAGTTCAAAAGCAGATGATAATGTCGTTGACATTAGACGTCTAGCTGGTTTAAATTAAGGAGAAAACTATGTCAGAACTATTAGAAAGTCGCTGGCAGGATACTAAGAGCGCACTTCTTGAAGGCCTTGGAGGCACAAAGAAATCTGTAATGGCAGCTACTCTAGAAAATACACGCAAGTATTTGTCAGAGACTGCAGGTGCAGGCGCAACATCCGCCGGAAATGTAGCAACTCTTAACAGAGTTATTTTACCCGTTATCAGACGTGTAATGCCAACAGTGATTGCAAATGAACTTGTTGGTGTACAGCCTATGACTGGTCCTGTGGGCCAAATCCACACACTAAGAGTACGTTATGCTGAAACCAACGATGCAACTGGTACAGCAAACGATGTAACAGCAGGCGACGAGGCACTAAGCCCGTTCAAGATTGCTGAAGCATACTCAGGTGACGGAACAGACGGTAAAGCTGCATCTACAGCAGCACTAGAAGGTGAAGCTGGTAGAAAAATGTCTATTCAGATCTTAAAGCAAACAGTTGAAGCTAAATCACGTAAGCTATCAGCTCGTTGGACTTTTGAGTCTGCACAAGACGCACAATCACAGCATGGAATTGATATTGAAGCAGAAATTATGGCTGCTTTAGCTCAAGAAATTACAGCTGAGATTGACCAAGAAGTAATTGGTTCATTATACGCTCTAGCAGGATCTGCTGAATCAGATGTTCAGTATGACCAAGCTGGTGTATCAGGAACAGCTACTTTCGTAGGTGACGAGCATGCAGCATTAGCTGTTATGATCAACCGCGCAAGTAACAAAATTGCACAACGTACACGTAGAGGCGCAGGTAACTGGGCAGTTGTGAGTCCGTTTGCATTAACATTACTTCAGTCTGCAACAACTTCAGCGTTCGCAAGAACAACTGAAGGTTCGTTCGAAGCACCAACTAACACTAAAATGGTTGGTACATTGAACAACGCAATGAAAGTATATGTAAACACATATGCATCAGACGCAACAGACGTACTTGTAGGTTACAAGGGATCAAGCGAATCAGACGCAGCAGCGTTCTATTGCCCATATATCCCACTAATGTCAAGTGGCGTTGTATTAGATCCATCATCTTTCGAACCTGTCGTATCGTTTATGACACGTTACGGATATGTGGAACTAAACAACACAGCTTCGTCACTAGGTAACGCGGCAGACTACTTAGCTCGTGTTAGCATTGCTAACGTAAGCTTCAGCTAAGAAGTTAACACTATTTAAAATAGGCCCTACGGGGCCTATTTTTTTGACTAAATTTTCTGGTTGACAAATTGTTTCAAATAAGGTATAAACACTAAATAACCTTTAATTTATGAAACATAAACATTTAATAGTACGAGCAGAAGTAAGTAATCCTCCGAGATACGAGCAAAATATTATTGATTGGACAAAACATTTAATAAATGACATTGGCATGAAAATATTGCTAGGTCCTTATGCAACATACTGTGATAAAGAAGGAAACAAAGGATTTACTTGTGCAACTATTATAGAAACTTCGCACGTAGTAGTACATACTTGGGACGAACAAAGTCCAAAATTAGTACAACTAGATGTTTATACTTGTAGTGAATTAGATCCGCAAACAGTATTTGATGCTTTAGATAAATGGGATCCAATTAAAATAGACTACAAATATTTAGATAGAGAAACAAATTTATCTTTAGTATCATAGGCTAAATAATATTACGTTCAGGCAATAGCCCGGAAGTAGCACGATGCGAAGGAACGCACTTAACTGTAAAAGGGAGAGTGTTATGAATCACAAAGACTTCGAAATAGCTCGCAAAAAAAGAAAAACAGAACTAGCACACAAAGCTATAATTGAAAAAATGGCTAGAAATCGCTTGTCTAGACCAAGATGCGAGAAAAACATATTAAGTTCAGACCCAAGATTACAAAAAATATAATATTTTGGTAAAAAAAAGGTTGACTATTATATGTTTTATGTTATATTAGTTACATAAGCAACAGAAGAGTAATTAACTTTTGTTTATAGTGCAAGGAAGAGGCCTTTACCAGAAGGGTCGAACTTGACTGTCCAGGGGTGGTACCCAGGCTTGGTAGTAGAAATACGCTGAGTCACATCGCATTAACCCGCGGGGATAGGTTGTACGGTTTAGAAATGGTATTTCGGTCCGTGCTTGTAGGTGTACCCAAGTCCTACCTATTTTGCTTATACTTTAAAAAGACTCTTCGGAGTCTTTTTTCTTGACATATAGTTAAAACTATTGTACACTATAGTACATGAAAAATTTATTATTGTTAGTCACGGTTATTACCGTGTTTTTTTGTGACAAAATTTCAGCAAAAGAAAAAATAAACTGTAGTTGGGAAGACGACCCGCCTTGTTTACATATTATAATACCATTAAGTAATAGTAATTTAACAGGAGATGCAATTTCTCCTTCTTATATTGTAACTAAAAAAGAAATACAAAAGCATAACTTAATTGATTTACCTAGTGTAATGAACTTTGTACAAGGCACAGATATATCACAATCAGGACCTACAGGACAACAAGCAAGTGCATTTGTAAGAGGTACAAATTCAAATCATACACTTGTATTATTAAATAGTATTCCAATCAATGACCCTAGTACACCAACAGGTGCACACGATTTCGGACAAGACTTTATGTTTAATGTACATCAAATTGAAGTATATAAAGGTAGTGCAGGTGCTCATTACGGTGCAGATGCAATAGGTGGTGCTGTAAACTTTGTAACAACTGTAGATTATCAAAAAAAAATTAGTGCAGATCCTAACACACTTAGTGGTAATTATTATTGGAACACTTCAAATGACTGGGATATTAGTGTATCAGGGGGTGTGCATGAAAGCGAAACACAGTCTGCTCTTGCAGGTGCTAATGAAACTGATGGTGTAAAAAATAAAACATTAGGTATAAACGTAAGTAAGTGGCTAGGTTATAATTTAAATTTTACAAGCAGTCTATTTACAAGAAACACTTTTACTGAAATTGACGGACATAGTCTTAGTATACAACAAGACAAATGGAGCGACAATACTTTTTATGCTTTTCAGACTGGGCTTACGTCTTACAACACTTATGGCACAAGTGCATTAATAATGCATACACATGCATATGATAGAGAGTATGATGATGCAGACTACAATAGCAATTCTGTTGCAATCAAAGGAGAACATAAAAAAGATAATTGGGGATTTGGTTTTGATTACAAACATGATATCTCAAGTGCTAATAGTTTATGGGACACAAGTGATACAAACTTTCATAACTTAGGATTTTTTGCAAATTATAGTTATGATATATTTTCATATCATTATAGAATAGACGAAGAGTATGATAGTTATAAAATAGGATTCTTACAGCCTATTACAGACAACTTTACACTTAGAGGAAACCATTCAACAGGATATAAAAATTCTACACGCTATACTGATGTTGAACATTCTAATACTCAGGAATTAAGTTTTGACTACAAACAGTTCACAACTACATTATTCCAAAGTGATATTGGAGATTTAAACACGCAAGGAATTGAATTAGGATACACAAAAGATAATTTTAGATTTTTTGCAAGTCATCTAGATAGCAAAGTAGGTAGCACTCGACAACTTCGACGTCCTAATCTAAGTGTAGGGTTTTTACATAGTATAGATTTAGAAGAAGATTTAAGTCTTAATACAAATTACAAATACAAAGGCAATCATTTAGATGTACACAATAGTAACTTGAGCACTATTACAATGCCAGAAATTCATTTGTTAGACATAGGAATCACAAAATATTGGAACGGCATAGGATTTAGTGCAATGTTTAATAATGTACTAGATTATAATTATGAATCGCCACACGGATTTAGTCAAGAAGGCCGTCATTTGAAAGTGTCATTAAGCACAAATTTTTAATCTACAACACCTTTTATCTTATTTGATAAATACATATGTCAGATAGTGTGCCGCAAGGCGGACTTATGCTGTACCCACAGCGTAGCCCATAGAACGGGCATAGGACTACTATTATAGGAGAAAAAAATGGGAAGACCACTTAATAAAAGATTGTTCGGAGTTGAAGGTGTAGGACCTACAGCTGGCGGCAACGAAATCAAAGTAAACTTTCATAACGGCACAGCCGTGAAAGAAGGTTATATCGTAAAGCAAAAAGGTTCAAAGAAATTTGTATGTGAAGAAATTGAAACAGCAGGCTTATTTACTTGTACACTAACAACTGGTAAATTACCAGCAACATTGGCGGCAGGCGAAATGGCTATTTCGTTCAAAATGGATGATGGCGAAACATACACAGTGAGTAAAATTACAGGACGTAAAGCAACATTGTCAGCACCTACAGCAACAGGTGCAAATGCTTATGACGGATTGTCAGTGCCGTGGAACTTTAGCACATCTACTTCAGATGGTGCAGCACAAGTTGAAGAGGCTGGTGATGATAACACATTAACTGGCGTAGACGATACAGACTTCACTGAAGACGCATAAGGAATAGTTTAATGGAACGACCAATTAATGTTTTTTGGAGTTTTTTAAAAAATCTAAAAGAATTAGTAGTTTCAGTCAAAATCGGAAGTGCTGAGGCAACACCTAATGGTGCTGTCTTAGCACAACTTACTGATTCAACTTTTGAGGTCGTAGACGAACAAGGAAATCAAGGAGTGTGTGAACTAGTCAACAAAGACACAAAGGATTTAGAAGATAATGAAATGTCTCTGTTAGGTTTTGTATTAGCAACTTCTGGATTTACATTTATTAAAAAAATTATAGATAATGTAATGATAGATTTTAACAATATACAGTATACATGGGACATGCATCATGATTCAACAACAAATGTGTTAATACTAGGAAATAAATAGATGTCAAAAATTTTAAAAGTAACAGACGGTAATTATAAAATTGTTGTAAGCAATGGCGCTAGTGGAACTATTACATTAGATACCACTGACGGTGCTTCATCAGTTCAAGGTACCGTAGTGGTAAATGGTGACTTAGAAGTTAAAGGCACACAAACTACAGTAGAATCAACTGTTACTACAATAGCTGATAATATCATTACACTTAACGAAGGTGAGTCTGGATCAGGTATTAGTGCATCTATGCAATATATAGCAGGCATTGAAGTTGATAGAGGCTCTCTACCAGCTGCTAGAATTGTATTCAATGAACAAACACAATTTGCAACCGGAGGCACAAGCGGAACAGGCGCCTGGAAATTTCAAGATATTAATGGAGATACATTACCTCTTACAACAAATAGTATCAATGCAGAAGGACCATTATACTTAACAACTCCTGCTTCTACTATTGATGTTAGCGGAACAGTAAATTACGAAAGAAATGTATATAATTATGCATTTGATGCTGTAGCAAATGACTTTATAGTTACAGATCCAGGAAATGGCAATGTTATTCTTAATAATGATGCATTAACTAATAGTAAAGGCGTTGCTGATTATGTAACCTATGTCTTTGCTAATACATTGCAAGCAGGTATTGCTGACGGAGATACTAGGCTTACAACAGAAGATCAAGACACAACTGGAATTGAAAGTAGAATCAATATAAAAGTAGACAATACATTAATAGGTTCAATTTACAGTAATAGATTAGAATTAGCTGATTTAAAAATACAAAACAATCAAATTAGTACAACAATATCAAATGATGATTTATTATTATCAGCACCGGGGTCAGGTTCCGTCCAGATTAAAGATACATTTATATTAACAGGGTCGCCGTTTGATGACGATACAGCACCAACCCCATTAGCTCCTGATACTGGTATCAAATTATATTCAACTGATACAGTCGATAGTGAAGGTAATGTTGGATTATATTATGTAAATAAAAACAATGTAGCAGACGAATTAGTAGGTAAAAATAGAGCATTACTATTCGGAATGCTTTTTTAAGGAAAAAAATATGGCAATAGTAAACGCACAGCTAACAAACACACAATTAGATGTAATAACTGTACCTGCAAATAAAAGGTATGCTATAACAAATATAATGGTATGTAATAATAGCGGAGCAGATCCAGCAGATTTTGACTTACATTTTTTACCAAATGGTGTAGCATTGAATAATGCTGTAACACGAGTGGTAAATAATTTAACATTGCCAGCAAGTGAGACATTTACATTTGATTCTGAAAGAATAGTGCTAGAAGAAGGCGACAAAATTAGTTTTGTGGCAGGACCAGACATTGGTGCAAATTTAACAAATTTAGCAACAACTATAAGTTATTTGGAAGTATAATATGCGACTAATGAAGGCTCAAAATACAAACAGTAGAACCATTTATGGTAATGGTGTTCAGTATGACATTAATGGACAAGTAGTTATTGAAAGCACTAACACTATACTAGTGCCTAAAGGAACTGAAGCTGAAAGACCTACAAGTCCTAATAACGGGCAGATTAGATATAACACAGATGATGATCAATTTGAAGGTTATCAAAACGGTGCTTGGAGAGAATTAAGATTCAAAGAACCAAATCAAGATCCAGGTATAACACAACAAAATTTAGGTAATGGCGATGCTGTAGAAACAGTATTTGGACCATTAGCAAGCGGCGATGCAGATTTTCCTGTTCCTGCCGCAGCACAAAATGTTTTAGTATTTGTTGAAAACGTATTTCAAGTATCAACAACAAACTATACTCTAGAACAAAGCGTAGGAGGCAATCTTGCTGGTCCTAACGCACCGTATGCAGACGGTTGGTATTTAAAATTTGCATCTGCTCCTGATCTAGCAAAACCAATTACTGTACTACATAACTTTGACAAGTAAACAATAAATACTACTGAATAAGGAGACATTATGTCAGTAGGAAGAATATCCGGCCCATTATTAGCACCTAATTTAGTACGTAACGGTATAAATTTAAATGTTAAAAACACAATAAATGATACAAGTGTATTACACCTAGATGCTACAACATTAAAATTAGGATTTAACACCAACACCACTACCGATGAAATACAAGTAGATGGCTTTACAATGGTGCCTAATGTAATTGCAACAACAGGTGCTGAGATAGCTAATCTTTATGCAAACGGTAGTACAATTGGCTCATTAAATACTCCAATTATTTTACAAGCTGCTGAAGGTGGAAGAATTAATCTCTCAGGTCTTGCTACAGATCAAATCGAAATAAACGATAATTCAATTAAAAGTTACAACACAAATAGTAATATAGATTTATTACCTAACGGCACAGGTACAACAGAAATACCTACTAATTTAGAATTATTTGGAAGTTTACATTCTCAATCTAACATTACTTTTGAAGGTAATATTACAATAGGTAGCAATGACGAAGACACATTAGTTTTAAACGCAGAAATGACTAATGATCTAAACCCAGGTACAAATAATAATTTAAAATTAGGTAAGGCTGGAAAACGTTTTGGAGAAATTCATCCTGGCGTTGTTAACGGTCAATTAATAAATTCAGGTGACGTTATAGCTGGTACAGCCAGCATGAATTTGAGAGTTGGTAACCAATTCTATGTTGCAAAAAATGGAGATGACAGTCATCATGGTGACAGTAGACAAGATCCTATGTTGACAATCAAAGCGGCTGTAGCAAAAGCAGATGCAAGTATTCAAGGCCCTGTTGAAATTTTTGTTTATCCAGGAGAATATGAAGAAATATTTCCAATAGAACTTCCACAAAATGTAACTATTACTGGCATGGATATGCGTAACACAGTTATAAAACCAACAGCAGGAACAAACACAAATAATTGTTTTTTAATGAACGGTGACACTACTGTAAGCAACCTAACAATAAAAGATTTCTTTTCACCAGGACATGCATTTAGTTTTGCATCAAATACTGTTGTAACGTCAAGATCACCATATATAAAAAACGTGACAGTTATTACAGCAGGTAGTGTTACAAGTGTTAGTGATCCAAGGGGGTTTGATCAAGGTGACGCAGGTAAAGGCGCACTTATTGATGGAGCAAGTGTTGATAGTGCAAGTAACGAAGCTAGTATGTTATTTCATTCTTGTACCTTTATTACTCCAGGTGTAGATGCAATAACAATGACAAATGGAGTAAGGGTTGAATGGTTAAATTCATTTACATATTTTGCTAACCGAGGCCTTTATGCATTAAATGGAGTTACAGGACACCTAAGCACAGACGGAAGTACAATTCAATACGGAGCAGAATTACGTTCAATTGGTTCAGCAAACGTATACGGAAACTATGGAGTAGTAGCAGACGGAAATGAAACTTTAATATATCTAATTCAACATAATTTTGCTTATATAGGTAGTGGAAAATTAAAAGATAATGATCCAAGTAGAGTAATACAAACTCAGGAAGTATCAAAATTAAACAACGGAAAAATTTACTTTTCGTCAACAGATCAATTAGGAAATTTTAGAGTAGGTGATGAATTTTTTGTTGACTTAGAATCTGGCGAAACTAGTATTGTTATTACAGAAGCACAAGTAAACGCACTAAACGGAATCTCTGTAACTACAAATAATCAAACATCTGTAATGACTGGTGCTGAATTATTAACTGGAAATTTATCAATTAGAAATAATACACTTTTTAGTAATGAAGGTAGTATAAATTTAGATAGTGCTGCAGGAATAATAAATTTCCTAGATAATACAAATGTTACAGGAAATGTAAACATGTCAGGCGATTTTACTATAGGCGGAAGTGTAATTGGATTTGGTAATGATGCAAACGATACAATAAATTTTGCACAAGAATTTGATCAAGATATTGTTCCAGATATTAGTGGAGCATACAGTTTAGGTTTATCAAATAAAACTTGGAAAAAAGCATGGGTAAGTGAAGTACAATCAGATGATGTTTTAATTAGAGACAACTTTATTACAACAACAGAGTCTAATAATAGTTTAGAATTTAGAGCTCAAGGTACAGGTAATGTATTATTAGAAAATATTGCTGTAAATGAAAATGTTTTAAGTACAAAAACAGACGATTTAAATTTTACAACAGATGCAAATGTAGAAATTATAAGCACTGGTTCTATCAAATTACCTGTAGGCACAGATGCTGAACGTGTAAATTCAGATTCAACAGGTGCACCAGGAATAGGCAGTTTAAGATTTAGTTCAACTAGAAATGCGTTTGAAGGTCAAACTATAAATGCTCCTGTGACATTTGGAGGAGTATTTTCAGCAAATGCATTAACAAGTGTAACAGCAGATCCAACATCTAATGTATTAAGATTTATTGCAGGCGGTGTAAATAATCCTTTGGATTCCACAAACTTGGTAGCAGAAATTGGCGACAGTGGGTTGGTAGCAACAAGATTACAGACCGATGCATTAAGAATAGACGGAAACACAATTTCTTCATATGTAAGTAACAGTGATGTACAATTTGGCATGCACGGTACTGGTGAATTTATTATGCCAGGCGGAATTTTAAAAATAAAAGATAATATTTTTAAGGTTACTGACGGTGGCCCAATGATATTCCAAACTGATGATTCTTGGTTTAAATTTAATGGGAATTCTGGTATTGTTGTTCCTTCAGGAGGTAACGATACAAGAGGTACAGGCAACCAAACTGGAGATACTAGATTCAACGCTAGAGCTGACACAAAAGCTCTAGAAGTGTACGCAGGTGTAGAAGACAAAGAAGGTGTATTTCAAGAATGGATACCAGCAACAGGCGGTGGAGAATCAGTAACTGAAGAATTCATGGAAGATCAAGTAAACATTTACAGTCTAATCTTTGGATAACAAGCACAAATTTTCATTTCCAACTAAATACTACTAATGCAAGACAGCGACCATTGTTTTGCAGGTACAAACCGTGGTTAACCAGCGATAGAAGCATAATGCTTGAACAGGTTAGAGGCACAGGATGCCCGTATAAGGAGAGAAAATGGCTGTAGGTCGCATATCCGGTCCGTTATTAAAGTCGAATCTTATTCGTAATGGAATAGATTTAGCTTTTGAAACAGACCTACTATATTTAGACGTCAATAACAACCGCATTGGTATTAAGAATGCATCTCCCGAATACGACTTAGATATCAACGGTACAATGAGAACAACAAATGTTCAAATTGATAATACCCTTGACATAGCAGATATCAACATACAAGGCAACACAATAAGTACTACTCAACAGTACTTGAATCTAGGAACACTAGATAATGTTGTATATCAAAACAAAGCAAGAATTGACGGCATTGACATTCAAGGCAATGTAATAAGCACTAACGATTCAAATTCAAATTTAGAATTTAGACCAAACGGCACAGGTGAAGTTCATGTACATTCTGATATGAATGTCACAGGAAATATTCATGCTACTGGAAATATTTCTGCAGACGGTGATATTGTAATTGGTGATGCTGATACAGATAGTATTACAATTAATGCAGAAATAGGCAGTGACATCATTCCTGATCAAACCGATACTTTTAAGATAGGTGAACCAGGAAAAATATGGAGCGAAGTACACGCACAAACTTTATTCACCGGCGAAATAAACACACAAAATTTATTTGTAAGTGGAATAGATCTTACACTTAGACAAGGCAATTTAATATATGTTTCTGAAAATGGCGACGACACACATTCAGGAACACACCAACAGGATCCTGTTGCATCTATTGCACAAGGATTAAGTTTAGCTTCAGCAGGTGATACTGTAATTGTTACACCTGGAGTATATACAGAAGTATTTCCTCTAACAATACCAGTAGGCGTTACTCTTAAAGGTACAGGAATTAGATCAGTTTCTATTCAACCAACAGTAGCAACAAACACTAATGATGCAATCTTATTAAACGGTGAAACAACTGTTGAAGATTTGACAATAACAGGATTTTATAGTCCTGGATATGCTTTTAAATTTGCAAACAATATAACAGTCACTTCCAGATCACCTTATGTAAAAAACATTACAGTTATAACAAGCGGATCAACTACTACAGCAGAAGACCCTAGAGGATTTAATGCTGGCGATGCTGGTAAAGGTATATTAGCTGACGGATCAGTTGCTAATGCCGCAAGCAAAGAAGCAAGCATGCTGTTCCATAGTGTAACATTTATTACACCAGGCGTTGATGCTTTAACAGCAACAAACGGTGTAAGAATAGAATGGTTAAATTCATTTTCATACTTTGCAAATAAAGGCGTAAATGCTGTAGATGGAGCAACAGGACTAAAAGGTGACGGTAAGACAAGAGTAAGAGTAAGCGGAATTACAAACGCACCAATAGTTGCTAGTGGACAAAATGTCGTATTTACTTCTACTGATAGTAGCACAGTAATTACAAAACAATTAGTTGCTGTAGAAGGTGAAGATAGCGACATTCTTGTTTTTGATGGTAAACAAACTGACTTTATCGGATTTGACACCACACCGGACTCAATACAAATAGGTGCAACTAGAACAGCAACTACAATCGAAAACGTAGACTACCAAGACTTTGGTGCAGAAATAAGAATGATTGGTTCTGCTAGTGTTTATGGTAATTTTGGTTTGTATGGAGATGGACCAGGCGTAATTATATATGCTATAGGACAAAACCTAGCATACATAGGCAATGGTAAAGAAGTAACAAACGATCCTGGAACAGTAATTCAAGCAAATGAAGTTGTAGAACTTAATAATGCAAAGGTAAGATATAATTCTGTAGACCACAAAGGTGATTTTAGAGTTGGTGATTTATTTTATGTAAACCAAGATGACGGTACTGTTAGCTTTACAGCAAATGCTCTTACAGTTGATTTGACAACTGGTGCAACATTTACAACAGCAGGACAAACATCGTTTATAAGTGGCGAAAGAATTGATGTTGGAAACTTAAGATTAAGTGGAAATACTCTTTCCAGCACAATAGGAGATATTAACCTTAATAGTATCAGCGGAACAATTAATTTACTTGATAATGTAGATATAACTGGAAATTTAGATGTAAGTGGTGATGTAACTATAGGTGGTAATATTACAATTGGTGACGAAGCTACAGATAGTATTGAAATTGTAGCAGGAATAAACAGTAATCTAGTTCCTAGTCAAACTAGTACATTTAGTTTAGGTACAAATACAAATACATGGTCTAAACTTTGGGTTTCTGAATTACAAGTAGACGACATAAACGTCAATACAAATGTTATCACAACTACAAATAGTAATGCTGATTTAGAATTACGTGCTAATGGCACAGGAAGTGTTGTAGCAGAAGGATTTACATTTGAGACGAATAATATATCTACTACCGGAGACATGATATTTGAACCAGGTAGCGAACAAATTAACATCAATTCAACAGGTGCAATTAAAATGCCGTCGGGTACAACAGCAGAGAGACCCACAGGTGTTGCAGGACAAATGCGTTATAACAGCGAAATTGGAAGATTTGAAGGTTATAACGGAACTAACTGGATTAATTTCAAAGGTGTAGAAGATTTAGATGGTGATACTAGAATAACAGCAGAATTAACTGAAGGTGCAGACGACGATACTATAAGATTTTATGTAAAAGATGCTGTAAAAGCAAGCATAGATGCAGACGGATTTTCAGCTATTAGAATAGATGTAGATAATATACGCTTAGATGGAAACGTGATAAATACAACGTCGGGAGACTTAGATTTAATTATGTCGCCCAACGGAACAGGCTCAGTTGTAATTGATGAATTTGCAATCAAAGGCAACACAATTAGTAATATAACACCTCAAGGCAAAATGGAGTTCCAGAAAACTGGAGTAAATGCGTATTATAAATTCGACGGAACATACGGATTAGTTTTACCAGTAGGAACATCATTAAATAGACCAGCTACACCCGAGCAGGGTATGATACGTTTTAACACAGCTGATCTAAGAGTTGAAGTTTTTGATGGTAGTATATGGACTAGTGTAGCAGGTTTGAGTGGTGCGGTTAGTGCAATCGACGCAACAAACATTGCAATTGAAAATGTTTTATTTATGGGATAAGGAAATATAGATGGCAACCTTTTTTAGAAATGAAGTAGTAAAAAACGTAGGAACAACACCAGTAAAAGTTATTGAAACCAACGGCGCTACACGAGCAACAGTAATTGGTTTAAGTTTTACTAATCTTACTGATAAGTTCGTATACGTAAATGTTGAACTACAAAGCCAGGACAGTGCAAGAGGGTTTTACTTAAAAGATTCCATTCTCCCTTCAGGTACAAGTTTACGTGCCGTATCGTCCGGCGAAAAATTAATATTAGCTGGTAATAATGCAATGTATGTTTCATCTACACTAGATGATTCAGTTGATGTTATTATTAGTTTCGTGGAGATTACATAATGTATTACATAGGAACAACACCAACAGAAGTAGCAAACGGATTTATCAAAAGATATTTTTACGGCTTACGCAGAAACGAAGATGGCGAATTGTTTTTACAACAACTTGATCAATTACGTCTAGGTCAAGAAAATGTTGTGATTGTTAACGACCTTGGTATTGCAGCTGAAAACTATCCAGACTTTGAAGAAGGTATTGATTTCCTTGATGGTATTGATATCGATCACGAACAATTATATCCAAACTTACGTTATCAACAGTTTAAATGGGAAAACAGAAGTTTGTTATATTACATTGAAGAAGAAACAGGATTTTTCATACAAAGAATATCAGAAGCATATGAATATCCAGAAAAAAATAGCTCTCCTGCTTATGGAGAAGGCAACGACCAAAACGTACTTACACAAGCAAGTAGCGAAAAGATAGGATACTAAAATGGCAGAGTTTAAGTTAGACAGATTTAAATATACGTGGAAAGGTCAATGGACTCAAAGTACAGAATACTTAAAAGATGACATTGTTTATAACGGCGGTAAAAGTTATGTTTGTATTGTAGGACATACAGCAAGCACAGAATTCGGCACAGACCTATCAAGAATACTTCCAGGATCTAATCCTCCACAACCAGCACCTTACTGGATTGTAATGACAAGTGGTAAAACATTTAGTGGCGATTACGAAGTGGGAACTGAATACTCTCCTGGTGAAATAGTTTTATTCCAAGGTAAATTGCATATTTGTAAAATACCACACACAGCAACAGCATTTGGAGACGAAACAAAATACTGGGAAGACTATGGTGACGGTATTGATTTTATCGGAGCATGGGTAGGCGGACAAGCCTATGGCGAAGGTGCATTAGTTAAGTATAACGGTATTGTTTATCGTTGTGTTAAAGCACACGATGCTGGAGCACTACTTGAAGATAACATTGATGTAAATCCTAGTTTTAACTGTTGGGTTACATTCCATCCTGGTAAAGAATGGCGCAATGCTTGGTTAACAAATACAGTTTATAGAGTAAACGATGTAGTTTCATTTGGTGGAGCAATATACGAATGTAACACTTCGCATACCTCAACAGGAACTTCGATAGATCCAACATACTTTACAATTTCATTTCCAGGTACAAAATTCCAAGACGAATGGGATCAGAACATAGTTTATTCCGCAGGTAGTATTGTAAGATACGGCGGATTTTTATACATAGCAACAAATACTAACCAAGACAGCCAACCAACACTAGTTACAGTGCTTGACGCACAAGGAAAAGTTGTTTCATTAGATATGGGAGGCGACTCTACAAAGAACTGGCGTGTGCTTGCAAAAACAAACGGCTTTGCAGGTGACTGGGTATTAGGCGCAGAATATAGAGCAGGCGATATTGTACAACGTGGTGGATACCTATACGAAGCCGTAAGAGACGTAGGTCTACAAGACGGTAAAGACAGTGCAAGCACAGATTTAGATCCAGAAGTTTGGACACTATTGTCTAAGGGACAAAAATGGAATGGTACTTGGGGGGATAATACATATTACTCAAGAGGCGATGTAGTTTATCACTTAGGTAGCACATATACTTGTAACTTTGAACATGCATCTAATTTTGAAAATGCACCAGGCGACTTTGCAGTAGGAATTTATAATTATTGGGATCTTACAGTACAAGCAGGACAGCCTGCAGCACTTACTAAAAAGGGTGACTTATTAACATATGGTGCTTGGAGAAAAGATAACTATGAAGATGATAGTACACTTGGTGATGCAAGAGTACCAATTGGCGAAGCAAATCAAATACTAAGTGTTACAGCAGAGCAAGAAGTATTTTGGCGCAATAGAGACTTTGAAAATCAAGTTGTATATGTAGGTTTAAACGGAAAAGACCAAGATACATACGGCAGAGAACCTGAAACACCGTTCCGCACAGTAAGACATGCGTGTGAATGGATTGAAGATAATTTTAATCCTCTAGTACCGACAAAGGTTGCAGTATCTGCAGGCAGATTCGAAGAAATTGGTCCAATTACTATTCCAGCAGGATGTGTTGTAATGGGTGATGAACTTCGTGCAACAACTATTGCAGCTACAGGACCTATTGCTGATTATCAAGACGATACAGCATTCCACAATAATATTATATCTCACTTTGTAGGTATTTCACAGAAACTTGTGCAAAACCAAGAAGTAACACGCCAGATAGGTAACACAATAGAACAAAAAACTAATTTAGCGGCTGGTTCAAATGATGCTTACATTTTAATCCAAGCAAGAAAATTAGATTATTTCAACAGAATAGAATTTATTGCTGCAAGTGGCGCAACTAATCCTGCGATGAGTGGTACAAATACAAAAAGCACAGATACAGGTTTAACTAATGCTGCTGCAATTATAGATCAAAACAAAGAATTTATTGTACAAGATTGTTTTGCTTATATCGCAAATGTATTCCCTGCATTTACAGGTGACTTACTTCGTATAAGAAACGACATTCAAAGTTTTATACGAGCAATGATTAGAGATTTAGAATATCCAGGAACATACGGAACAATTCTTGCAGCTAACAGATATGCAAGAGCTGTTACAGGATCAGGTACAACTGATATGTTCTTGGTAAGAGATACAACAGGCTTACGTCAAATGACTATTGAAGGACTAACTGGCGGATTAAATCCTCCAGGAGTTTACGACATTTATCAAAGACCAACAGGCGGCGCATGTGTTGCACTTGATCCAGGTTGGGGACCAGCAGATGAAAGAGTTTGGATTAACAACAGATCACCTTATATTCAAGGTGTAACAAATATTGGTGAACGTTGTTACGGTAAAAAAGTAGATGGTGCATTACACAACGGCGGTAACAAGTCAATGACATCAAATGACTTTACACAGGTTTTAAGTGATGGTATTGGCGCACATATTTTAAACAATGCACGAGCTGAGCTTGTGTCAGTGTTTACATACTATTGTGCAGTTGGATATCTAGCTGAATCTGGTGGAGTTATACGTGCTACAAACGGTAACAACTCATACGGTAGTTTTGGATCAGTTGCAGACGGTAACGATCCTTTAGAAACTCCAGATGCAGGAACAGTTAATAACAGAGTAAACGAGGCTTTGGTTGATAGTGCATTCGCAGGCGGAACAGCAGATGAATTATTTTTATTCCAATACGAACATACAGGCGAACAATACACAGAAGCCTCAGCTACAATTATTGGCGCAGGTGATGACGCAACAGTAGAATTTACTGACTTTAGAGATGGCGGCGTATTTGAGCCAAGACTAATCAACACAAAAGGTTCAGGCACAGAAGGCGGTAGCGGTTTTAAAGTTGAAGCAAGCAGCGCACAGATAACTGTTGATGCTTCAGATAGAATAAGATTAAATGCAAACGATAGCACACAATTTACATCAGATGTGCAAGGCATGCGTATTATAATTACAAGTGGTCGTGGTGCAGGACAATATGCAAAATGTAATGTATTTGATGGCGTAACAAGAGACTTAACTGTAATAAAAGAGTCAGATGGCACAGCAGGTTGGGATCATATTATTCCAGGCACCGACTTAGTTCCAGATTTTGATTCAACAACAAACTATAGAATTGAAGCATGTATTGAAGCAAGTCATCCCGGATTTGTAGCTAATAATGGAGATTTACCTGCTGCCAGAAATTGGCTAGGAGCTACCTGGGGATATCAAACAGTTGAATACACAAACATAGAAGTAGGCATTGGAACAGGTGAAACGTTTGACGATGAAGCTGTCGCTGCAAGATTTAATGTTCAGCGTAAAGGACAAAATTATAATTTAACAAAAGTTGGTGCTGGTGCAGGTTATGCTGTAGGCGACAAACTAACAATATTAGGTACATCAGTAGGTGGTACAACTCCTGCTAATGATATTGAAATAGAAGTGCTATCAGTTTCAGACGATAGTACAAATGCAATTATAACATTTAGTTCTAAAGGCACACCAAGAGGTAAACGTGCAGTAGCTATATCAGATCCAAACTTTACAGCATATTCAGATGATGGAGTAACTTGGGAAGAAGGCAATTTACCAAATGTAGGCGATTGGCGAAAAATTGTAGCAGGTGAAGATGCATATATTGCGTTAGAAAATAATACAAATAATGTTGCATTTAGTTATGATGGAGAAACATGGATCCAAAGAGCATTACCGGGTACAGACAATTGGGTTGACATTGCATACGGCGGCGGAAGATTCTTAATAATTGCAGAAGGAAGTAATTCTGTTGCAACTAGTACTGATGGTTTAACTTGGACATCAGGCACAATACCAAACAGTGATGATTCTACAACAGCACAGTGGCAAAAAGTTGAATACGGTCAAGGCAGATTTGTTGTAATATCAGGAAGTGATCAACAATCAGCTGTAACCACAAACGGTACAGCTTGGACATTGTACTTAGATGCATTACCTGCAGGAGAATATGACTGGGCAGGATTTGCATATGGCGATAATAGATTTATAGGAGTAACATATAGTGGAAAAACAGTTTACTCTTTAGACAAAGGAGAAACATTTAAATTAGGAACACAGATACCACAATTAGATGGCGCTGATTTGAATGTTAAAGACTTTATTTACGGTCAAGGTGTGTTTATGGCAATCGGAGACCAAAGTGTAGTTGGGTCGGGTGCACCGTCACCAGGTGACGAAATTGATAGATGTGCAACAACAGAAGATGGTTTAATTTGGACCGAACGTAACATGAATAGTAACGCTAGATTATACAGCACATTATTATTTGCAAATCCAAATTCAGTAGGAACATTTATTGCATTCGGAGATGACACTTCATCTAATGCTTTATGTAGAATTAATACTGGAAGACGTGCAAGATTTAAAGCCAACGTTTTCCAAGGATCGTTTACAAATATATTAATGTGGGATCCGGGAAGTGGATATTCAGAACTTAATCCTTGCGCCTTAACAATTACTGATACAACATTTATTGTTGGATTAGAAATTGATATGCGTTATGGAAATGGTGTATTGACACAACCCGATTTTATTAATAGAGGTGCTGGATACAGATCAAGTAGTTCTACTATTACAATATCTGGAGATGGTTATGCAGATATTATTCCTGAAGCAAACCAAGTTGTAATTGACGGAGTAAATATTGTTCCAGGACCAGGCGTACAAATTAGATTTTCAACATTGCCTGATTTAGAAACTGCAGATCCAAACGATTTAGCATTATATTCAGGAGTAGGTATTACTGATTTAGGAGATGACGGATCTGGAAATGGAACTAGAAGTGTTAGATTTACAATTTCTCCGAGATTACGTAACGAAAATAATATGGAACACGGTACAGCAGTAACTCTTAGAAGCGGATACAGTCAGTGCAGAATTACAGGACACGATTTCTTAGATATTGGAACAGGAAACTTTGAGGAAACAAATTATCCAAGTCTATATTCAGATGGTAACTTCTTTGTAGCAGCTCCAGAAAACGAAGTTGAAGAATTAAATGGTGGTAGAGTATTCTACGTATCAACAGACCAAGATGGTAACTTTAGAGCAGGTGAATTGTTTAGTGTACAACAGGCCACTGGTATTGTTACAATTAGTGCTGAGTTCTTTGACCTAGATGGACTTAGTCAGCTATCATTAGGTGGTGTTAGACTAGGTGGTTCAGGTGCTGTTATTAACGAGTTTAGTACAGACGGTACGTTTAGTGCTGATTCAAACAACATTATTCCTACACAAAAAGCAGTAGCAACATTCTTAGCTGATAGATTGTCAGTTGGTGGTTCAGACTTAGAAACAAACGGACTTGTTGCTGGTACTGTAAAAATAGGAACTGATACAAACGAAATATCAACAACAACTGATGGATATCTTAATATTCCTAGAGTAGTAGACTTTAGTGGTAAAGACGCAAACGGAAATCTTACAGACATACAAGGCACAATTATAAGTCAAATGCTGTATGCAAGAGAATTTGTGTCAGAAATCCAAGGCGGATCAAGTTAATGGTAACAATGATAAATACAATAGTGGAGCAGATAAATGGCAGAATTTAAACTCGGTAGAATTAGATTTGTATGGAAAAGTGAGTGGACAACCGCTACTACATACTTCAAAGATGACGTTGTAGAGTACGGCGGCAAAATATACATATGTGTAACAGGACATGATAGTTCAGCAAGTTTCTTTACTGACTTAGACATTATTCCAAGCAAATGGAATATAATGGCCGATGGTCAAAAATGGTTAGGTGACTGGCATCCACAAACAGCATATATTAGAGATAATATTGTACGTTATGGTGCTACAATTTATATTTGTAAAGTTGATCATACTTCTGCCGTTGACTCAACTACAGGTTTAGAACCAGATATAGCAAACTGGGAAGTTTATGCTACTGGATTAGATTTTAAAGGTGACTGGTCAACAGGCTTTGATTATAAAGCAAATGACTTAGTTAAATATGGCGGCTCAACATATGTTTGTAATTTATATCATATTAGTGCAGCTACAGATGCATTAGGTTTAGAAGCTGATCAATCAAAATGGACAGTATTCAATCAAGGTTTTGATTGGTTAGGAGATTGGGCATCTGGTTATAGATACAAACTAAATGACGTTGTAAAATTTGGTGCAAGTTTATGGATTGTAAACACACATCATACTTCACAAGCAACTTTTGCTGCAGACAGTTCAAAATGGACAAAGTTTGTTGAAGGCTTCCAGTATGAAAATGAATGGAACGACGGAATAGGATATCAACCAGGTGACGTTGTACAGTATGGCGGTAATAGTTATATTGCAAGAGAAGACACTATAGGTCCTAAGCCAGGCGAAAGCGGCGGCATTATAACAGGAATTACAAACGCAAATCCTATTGTAATTACAAGTAATTTACACGAATTATCAAACGGTAAGAAAATATTAATCACTGGTGTAGTAGGAACAACAGACTTAAACAATAACACATATTGGGTAGGAAATGTTTCAGCAAACACATTTACGCTTTACACAGACAGAGCGTTGACTACAGCAATTGATTCATCAGCATTTGGTGCATATGTATCAGATGGTACTTGGGTAGTTACAGCAGACGGAACACCAGAGTGGGACTTGTTTGCACGTGGAATGAAATTCCAAGGTGATTGGGAAGATGATTCATCAAATTATCATTATCTACAAGGTGATGTAATACGCTTAGGCGGATACATGTATCGTTGTATATTAGCTCATAGAACACAAACACCACCAAACACAACTTACTGGGAAAAATTAAGTACTGGTTTTGATTGGAAAGGTAACTGGGCAGATGACGCAACTTATGTATTAGGTGATGTTGTACGCTACGGTGACAACTCATATGTTTGTATCCAAGGGCATATTTCAGAAGGTGATGACGGTTCATCAGGCGATCCAGATGGAACTGGTGGAGTATCAGCGGCTAATTCAAGACCAGATCAAGATACAACAGGTACATATTGGAACGTAATGACAATTGGTACTGAGCAATCAGTATTAACTGCTAAAGGTGATATGGTTTACTACAGTGGTGCAACTCCAGTTAGATTACCAGTTGGTCAAGACGGACAAATACTTACAGTAAATTCAAGTGGTGTACCAAACTGGGAGTTCTTAGGACAATCAGTTGATGTATACTATGTAGCAGAACATGGCACTGATAACCCTGCTCCAATTTATGGTAAGTCAATTGACAGACCATTCAAAAGTATTAGATATGCAGCACAGCAGGTTGAAAGAGGAACTAAATCTACTAGTGCAGCAAGACTATTAGAAATGAACAGACGTTTTATACAACGTGAAATTGTTGAATGGACTGATTATCAAATTGCTAACAATACGTCACCATTTACATCTAGCTTTAGTTATGATAGTAAAAAATGTGAAAGAGATATGGGCTACATAATTGATGCATTTGTATACGATTTAACACATGGCGGAAACGTTAAGTCAAGAGAAGTAGCGTTGTCATATGTGACTGAACCAGGGCAATTCTATGCTTTAGGTCAAGAAGGAGAAACTGTTGCTAGTATCAATTACGGATTAACATTAATTGAAAAAGTACTACAACAAGCTGCACCAGCAGTAAATTATCAAACACTTAACGGGGATAACTCTACTAGAGTTGTACCACAATATTTTGAAACAGCACTTGGTTCTCAAGATACTGTTGTCTATGACGGAGTTATAGGCGGAAGTAGTTCAGGAGGTACATACTCAGATGAGACACCAGAGGGCGGATATGCCGAGGGCGGAGGATACTAATGGCTACAAATTTTGAAACTATTTCCAGTCTAGGAAAAATTATTACTGATGCAATTACAGCAGGTAATGCAAATAACATCCCGGCAAGAAGCATACGGAAAACGCTAATAAAAGTTACTACAGGGCAATATAGAGAAGTTCTTCCAATTATTATTCCAGCAGAATGCTGTATAATGGGAGACGAACTTCGTTCAGTAAACGTACAACCAAGAAAGTCTACAAACTCAACACTTACTCCGAAGAGCGATTACAAATACACAAGTAAAGCACTAGAAAGAATTGAACAAGTTGTTGGTAACGTGGCATCTGGATTGACGATGGCAAACACAACAGGAAATACATTAGTACAAACAACAGCATACCCTTATGCAGAAACTCCGCAAGCATGGGAAGGTATAACAAGACAAGTTCGTGGTATCCGCAGAAGTATTGATGCACAACTAGGCGATAAAATTTATGCAGAATTTCCTAAGCCATGGGAAATGACAAACGCAAACGCTGGACGTGGTCGCGATTTATTTTTACAAAACAGAGAATTTATTAAGGCTGAAACAACAGCATATATTACAGAAAATTACCCAAACTTAAAATACAGCCGTACTAAGTGTAAACAAGATATTGGGTTTATTCTTGATGCTGTAGCATATGATTTAACATACGGCGGCAACTGGCAATCAGTTGTTGCAGGTGAAGCATATTACACAGGTGCTGTATTAGAGATAGCAGCTAGTGAAAAAGCGGCAACTATTGCAGCTTACGGATTTATGAAACAGCTAGTACAAACTGTTCAGCGTAACATTACAGTAACACCTGTACTACAAACAGATGTAACACAAATTGCAGGTACTGGCGGAACAGCAAGTGAATCAACTACAATTGGTAACTTGTTCGACGATATCACAGATACAATTAATAGTGGTGTTGGAACAGTTTCAGAAGTATACCCAAGTGTTGCAGGCGCAAACGCACTAACCTTTGCGGACTCAACAGCAATAGATAATGCAAAAGATCAAGTTGGGGAATACACAATTGACTTTATTAGCAAAAACTTTGGTAGTTTCAAATATGATAGCGGAATTTGTAGACGTGACTTAGAAATATTATCTGAAGGTGCACAAAATGATACACTTACAGGATCTAACTACCTTGCAATACAAGCAGGTAGAGCATACAGAAGAGAAACTTCAGAATATCTACAAGGTGCTCAAAAAAGTCAAACAGTTGGAGCAATTAGAAAGTTCCGTGATTTACAATTAGCAGACTTAACAGACTCTACATATATAACAAGAACAACAGCATTTTACAATGAAGTAGTTGATATTTTACAAAATAGTACTACAGAAGAAGATGCATTAACTTTTCCAAGTTATAACTCAACAGCAAATGCTGTAAACGCAAAAGACTTACTTGTTGCAAACAGACAGTTTATAATTGACGATGTTGTAAACTATGTTGAAAATACATACAATAATCCTCCGGGATCTTTTGTTTATGACAGAGCTCGTTGCGAAAGAGATGTAGCATATATTGTTGACGGGTTATGTCACGATATTATGTACGGCGGAAATATTGCAGCTGTTAGAATTGCAAAATCTTATTTTAACTTAAACGGCGCAAGTGTTATACCAGGAGAAGCAACAGAAACTATTGCTGCATATGGACATTTGTCAAGTGTTGCACAGGATATTATTACTGAAGTTTCAATTACAAAACAAACAGGTAATACCCAAACACAAAGTACAACAGGTAGTCCGGCATCTGCAACTGAAGAAGGCATAATTGTTTCTTTCATAACTGAAGTTACTGATGCTATTACAGCTGATAATCCAAACGGAATTTCAGCAATTACTGAAGTAACAAGTACAGAAGCTGGACAAACAGCAACTGATTATGCATTGTTTGATTCAAACAGAGACGGACATATCAAAACTACGTTACAATTTGTAACTGACACATACAGTGATTTCAAATTTGATCATGCAAAGTGTACAAGAGATTTAGGATTGATATTTGATGCTGTAAGATACGATGCACTATTAGGTACTAATATAGCAAGTATAATAACAGCGTTTTCATATCGTAGAAAACCAGCAAGAACAAAAGTTATTGCAGACCAAAAAGATGCGACTATAGCAGCAAACATGTTTGCAATGAAACAGATGCAGGCTGTACTTTCAAGCGAACAGTGTGAAACATCAGTACAAATGAAAGAAACATTTGATTGGGTAAATGATATTATTTGGACAGCGAGTTACGAAGGTGCAAACAAACAAGTTCAAGATCCAGAAATTTACAATGCACAGTACCAGCTAGAAACAAACAAAGAATGGTTAGTACAAGAAGCATTGAATGAAGCAGATGAGTGCTACAAAGCAGCTGTTTCAAAAGTAGAATCAAACGGTACAGTACATGTTGCTGATACTAGTTGGTTAACTCCAGGTATGGGTTTAAAACTTGTAAACTATGATGATAGTACAAATGCTGTAACAGAAGCAGGCGGAAACGTAGATAATACCTACTATGTAAAATCAATTGAAAGTGATACAACATTTATTGTAAGTGAAACAGTAAACGGGTCAGCATTTGCATGGGATCCAACAGAAGCAAGTTTCCAATATAACAAAACAAAATGTCGCAGAGATACAGGCTACTTCTTAGATGCTGTAGGTTATGATGTTGCATTAGGTACAAACTACAATGCTGTAACACAAGGCCTTGCTTATCAAAGAGCAGGAGCTCTACCATCAGCACAAAAGACAGCAACAACAGCTGGTATCAATTTTACAAAAGCAAAAGTTGCAGAACTTTACAAAGTAAGAACTAGCACAACAGGACTAGCAAGATCAAATGCATTCTTTGCTGAGATTATAGACATTCTAAACGGAACTACATCAAATGCAGATGCAATTACATATCCTGCACCAGTAGGCGCAACAGCAAACACAACAAATGCTGTAGCACAACTAGGTGCTAACAGAGCGTTTATGATTGCTGAAATTACAGCATGGATTGCTGTTAACTATCCTTCATTAACTTACGATGTAGCAAAATGTGAAAGAGATGTTGGTTATGTAATTGACGCACTACGTTATGATATTATGTACGGCGGAACAAGTGCAAGTAATCAAGCAGCAAGAAGCTACTATGTAGACGGAGTTTACCAAGGTGGTGCTGGCGAAGGCGCAGCAACAGCAGCGGCATACGACAGACTTGCAGAAGTAACTGACGAAGTTATTAGAGAAGTTGCTGTAACAAAATCCACAGGTAACGCAGCTAACCAAGATACATCAGGAACAGCAGCTAGTGCAACAGAAGGTACACTTTCTCAAACACTACTACAAATTATTGAAGATGCGATTACAGCAGGTAATGCTAATAGTATTCCAACAGCAACGTATCCAGATGTAACTGGTGCAACAGCAGAATTACAAGCTGCACAAGTACAAATTAAAGAAAATGCAAAAGACATAGTTACAAAAACTACAAAATACATTGACAACAACTTCTCAGCTGTATTTGAAATTAAGAGTAACTACAACTACAATAGAACATTGTGTGCTAGAGACGTAAGAGAATATGTATATGGCATGAGATGGGATATGGCATATTCAAGAAACTGGGATAAAAATTATGCTTCACCACTTGTAGCATATGACACTTCAATAACTGAAGTAGATTATACAGGTTGGTATAGAGCAGGACTAGGTGCAAGATACTATGCAAATAGTGTGCTTGGATCACAAGAAGAAGATTTCTACTACTTACGTAACGGTACTGGTATTAGATTACAAACAATGGACGGACTACAAGGCGACCTAGGCCCAGCAAACGCTTACGGTACAAGTAGACCAACAGGCGGTGCGTATGCATCACTTGATCCAGGTTGGGGACCAAAAGATGAGCGTGTATGGATTACAGCACGTTCGCCATATGTACAAAACTGTACAACGTTTGGTTATGCAGCTGTAGGACAAAAAATTGACGGCGCACTACACGACGGCGGAAACGACTCAATTGTTAGTAACGACTTTACACAGGTTATATCAGACGGTATTGGAGCATGGTTGTTAAACAATGGTAGAGCAGAACTTGTGTCAGTGTTTACATACTACTCACATATTGGGTACTTGTGTGAAACAGGTGGCAGAGCTCGTGCTACAAACGGTAACAACTCATATGGTACATATGGCTCAGTTGCAGAAGGAGTTGATCCAGAAGAAACTCCAGTAACAGCAATAGTAGACAACTCAACACAATACAATGCTACAGTAAGTAGCGTATTTACAGATACTGATACATTACAGCGTGTAGAATATTCACATGCTGGTAACGATTATACAGAAGCCGTTATAAACATATTTGGTTCAGGTGATGATGAAGTACTTGTTGCAGATGAATTTAGAGACGGTGCAATACATAGAGTTGAAATTGGTGAAACAATTGAATCTCCAAGTAACGCTGGCGGTACAAACTATACTATTGTATCAAACACAGCCCAGGCAGGATCATTAACAAGTATTAACTTAGCAGCTACAGACGGTAGTATTTCAAGTGCATATGTTGGAATGGCAATTTATATTACAGGTGGTGCAGGTGTTGGTAACTATGGTTACATTACATCATACAACTCAGGTAGTAAATTAGCAGCTGTTAGTAACAGATATGGTGTAAGTGGATGGAGTCATGTTGTTCCAGGAACAACTATCGTTGCTCCAAACAGTTCTTCAACATATCAAGTTGAGCCAAGAGTTACAATACCAGCTCCAGCAAATTCAGTTGCAAACGTTCAAACTATTGCAACAGACGACTTTAATAATATAGAATTTGTAGAAACATCAAATACATATACAGGTGTTGCAAGTGAGTCAAACAGTGACGGTAGTGGTGCAACATTCGATGTAACTAGAAACGGTGCAAAGTATTATGTAAGTATTAATAATGCAGGTCAAGAATTTACCAGATTGTCTACAGTAACTATCAAAGGTAGTAACTTAGGCGGCACAGATGTCGACAATGATATAGTTGTTACAATTACAACAGTTGATGCTAATGGCGGAGTTACTGATTTTGACTTTGCAGGTATAGGACGTAAAGGTTACTTTGTAGCACTAGCAGATGGTAACTTCTACACAAGTGTAGACGGAACTACAGGTTCAAGTTGGACAGCAATTACACAAACTGGCGATCATCAAAACTTAGCAAGTACATTGCAAAATGACGGTTCGTCAACATTTAAACCACATGCTGCAGTTGCAACGAGAGTAAGTTCAAATACAGTAAGTGTAAGTGTAGACGAAACATTAGGTACTTGGGCTAACAAAACACTTAGTGATCTTACAGCAGGTACAGTGATGAGTGTAGCGCAAGGTTATATTGCTACAGGAACAAACAAGTTTATTGTAATATCTAACTCAGATCAAGATGTTGCATACTCACAGGATGGTGGAACTAACTGGGCAACACATGCAACAGCTTTACCAGGAACTGGTTATGATTGTTTAACATACGGTAAAGGACAGTTTGTAGCACTAGATTCAGGAAGTACAAATGCTGTTACATCACCAGATGGTGAAACATGGACAGCTAGAACACTTCCAAACAGTAAAACATGGATTGATGTAGTTTGGGGTAACGGAATATATGTTGCACTAGCAAGCGATACAGGTGCTAACAATATGGCATATAGTATTGATGGCATTACATGGACAGCAGCAAGCACACCAAATGCAACAGCTACACCAAGTGGACTTGCATACGGACAGGGTGTATTTGTAATTACATACAGTGACGATGAAACAATAATTGGTGAGTCATTTGATGGTGTTACATGGACAGAAGTTACTGGCTTAACAGATATTGGTGAAAAAGTAGCATTTGGTAATCCACATACAATTGGTGCAACAACACCAATAGGTAGATTTATAAGTGTTGATGACACAACTAATACAGCAAAAGCAATATTTAGAGGAGCTCCTGCACTAGGTAGAGCAGGCGTTGCTAACCAGAAAATATTCGAAGTAAGAATGACAGAACCAGGAAGTGGATACGAAAGTACACCTCCTACATTAACAGTTACTGATCCAGGCAACATTGAAGACGTTGTTTTGATTGCTAAAATTGGCAATGGCGCACTAGCTAATCCAACTTTTGTTAATAGAGGTACAGGATTTATTACAGCAAGTGCAGAGATTGATGGTCCATTATCAAATGGTGGTGCAGACTTTACACAAAACGGACAGTTTGTTGCTGTTAGAAGATTGTCAGCTACACCAGTAAATGGTTCAAACGTTGTGTTTGATAGTTTACCAGGACAGTTCTTTAAACTAGTTAATACAGTTTCACTAGTAGGATTAAATGACGGTTCTAAAACAGCATTCTTACAATTATCACCAGATATGAGTATTACAGATGCTCCTGCAGACGGTGATCCAGTAACAATGCGTATTAGATTTAGTCAAGTACGTTTGACAGGACACGATTTCCTAGATATTGGTACTGGCGGCTTTACTACAACAAATTATCCTGGAGTACCAAGTATTGCTCCGGATCAAGCTAAAGAAACCAAAGACGACAACGGTGGAAGAGTGTTCTTCACAGCTACTGACCAAGATGGTAACTTTAGAGTTGGTGACTTGTTCAGTATTGAACAGGCAACGGGTGTTGCAACATTGAACGCTGAAGCGTTTAACATTGCAGGACTACAAGAACTATCACTAGGTGAAGTTACACTAGGTGGTAACTCAGCAAGTATTAGCGAGTTTAGTACAGATCCATTCTTTACAGCTAATAGTGATACAGTTGTACCAACACAGAGAGCGGTGAAAGCATACATCGAAGCCCAAATTGGTGGCGGTGGTGCTACACTAAACGTCAACAGTGTAACAGCTGGTGACATATTCATCAACACTAACCAAATAACAACGGTTAGTGGAGAACAGATAAATATAAAAGCAAATGTAAACTTTACAGGTAGCGTACTTGGTTTACCAATGGCATATAACTACTTTTTAAGATAAACGGAGAAAAAGAAAATGGCAACAGGAATATTAGGAACAGCAGACATATCAGCGGCAACAAATACCACTGTATATACTGTACCTGCAGATACGTTTGCGGTTGTAACTGTAAATGTAACGAATAGAAACACAGCATCCAGAGATGTAAGGGTAGCAATATCAGCTACTGGAACACCAACTAATGCTGAATATTTAGAATTTGATACCGAACTACTAGGAAATGGTAGTCTAGAGCGTGGCGGAATTGTGCTAGATGCAACAAAAAATGTTGTTGTATATTCAAACAGTACTGATGTAAATGCTGTAGTATATGGTATAGAAACAGCAACAGCATAAAGGAGCAACCATGCGCAGGATTAACACAGGAACAGTTGGAAGACCTCTACTAGCACGATTGGTGAGTGTTGACAACAAATTATCTAGTCTAGTTCCGAATGAAAATATTACAATAGAACCAAATGGCTCAGGTGATGTTATTATTCCAGCGAATCCGCAATTACTAGTACAAAATACCACAGCAGCAAGTTCAACATCAACAGGTTCACTTGTAGTAAGTGGAGGAATAGGTGTTGCGGCAAATAGTTATTTCGGCGGCAATATAAACGCTTCAGGGCATTTAACATCACAATATTTAACAGCGGCAGCTTCAACACATATGACAATACCAAGTGGTACAACAGCACAACGCCCCGGCTCTCCGTCCGAAGGCTTTGTACGTTTTAACACTGATTATGGTCATTTAGAATGGTATACTGGTTCAGCTTGGACAGTAGGCGGATTTCAAAACGTTGCTGTTACAGGCGGAAGAACAACATTAAGTTGGCAAACAAACTGGGTACAAGGTAACCACACAGTTACACTACCAAGTTCGCCAGCACAAGGTGATAGAGTTAGATTTTTCTTAGTAAGCGGATCCAACTTTACAGTTGCTAGGAATGGTAAATTAATTAACGGTGACGCATCAAACCTAACAGTTACAACAGAAGATGCAGCGTTTGAAATGGTGTTCCACAATAACACTTACGGATGGCGTATCTTTACAATCTAATAGGAGCAAAGTTGAATGGCAACTTACGATAGTTATAAAAAAGTTACAAATGAACAAATCATTGATGGTACAGTTACCGAAGATAAAATGGCAACTGGTACTAGACATAGATTATGTACAAAGTGGCTAATCGGTAACGCATGTCGTTGCTCAGCAGGTTGTTGTTGTTTATGGACAGTACCAGCATGTACTAGACGTGTACATTTTGAATTATGGGCAGCAGGCGGTAACGGAAATGGTGCATGTTCATGTAATAGATGTCATCATTATCAAGGCGCAGGCGGCGGCTCTTATAACCAAAAATCAATTAGTACCTCACCAGGATGTACATATAGAATGTGTGCAGGTGGAGTATACAGATGTTTGAGTAGAAACTGTTCTGCTTGTAACGGATGTATTTCATATGTTTGCGGATACAATGCTTGTCAACTATGTACAGTGGGCGGACGTTGTGCAAACGCCAACACAGATTGGACAAACTATTGTTTCAGTTGTTGGGGTTGTTGTATTGGACCAGGATGCGGAACAGGCAGAGGGCAAATGCACATTATGAGTCACATAGGACATTTTAGTGGTATTTTTAACTGTCACTGTCACCATCAATATGTTAGACCAACAGCAGCACCTATGCTAGGCGGACAAGTTTCGATGTCACAATCAGTATGTTGGATACGTTGTGGTTGTTGGATTGCACCTCCAGGACATGGTGGACAAGGTGCTATGTCATCATACTGTGGACGTTGCTGTGGCCAAGGTGGTACAGGCGGACCAGGAGTAGTAAAATTAACATTTACGTAAGGAATTATTAATGGCAAGTTATGCAAGTTATAAAAAGGTACACGGCGACCAAATGGTTAATGGAACATTAACTGATAATGATATTAATACAAATACATTATATAATTACGGTGTAAAGTGGATATCAGGTGTACCATGCAGATGCAGTAGCGGTTGCTGTTGCAACTGGACTGTACCTACTGGCGTATGCAGATTAACTATAGATTTATGGGGAGCAGGTGGCAACGGATCAGGTGCTTGTTCATGTAATAGATGTCATCACTTTAAAGCAGCAATGGGCGGAAGCCATAATACTAAATCATTAGGAACAAGACCAGGTTGTACATATAGATTATGTGCAGCAGGTGTTTATAGATGTCTAAGTCGTAACTGTACAAGTTGTAACGGATGTACAACTTACGCAAATGGATATAATTTATCAGGATTTTGTGCTTGTGGAGGATACAGAGCAGAAGCAAATACTTCATGGTCAACAGCATGTTTCTATACAAATGTATATTGTAGATGTCCAACACACAACAATGGCGAAATGTATGTTGTTCCAAACAACCCAGGATGGTCAACAGCATCAGGATATTGTCATTGTCACCCACAAGAAATACACCAAGGTGTTGCACCAATAATTGGCGGAACAAGTTCACAAGGCATTAGACAATGTTGGATACGTTGCGGCAACTTTAGTGTACCATACGGAACAGGCGGACAAAGTGCAATGAATACTTATTGCGGACGTTGCTGTGGACAAGGCGGCACCGGCGGCGGTGGCTTAATTAGAGTAACATATATTTAGGAACAAACATGGCAAGTTATAGAAGTTATAAAAAAGTTACAGGGGCACAAGTAGTTGACGGAGCAGTTGATGCAAACAACTTTGCAGCAGGAGTGAGAGACAACTGGTGTGTGAAATGGACATGGGGAAATCCGTGTAGATGTTCAGCTGGTTGTTGTTGTTTATGGACAGTACCTAGTCAAGTACGTAACTTAAACTTTGAACTATGGGGTGCTGGCGGCAACGGCGCAGGAGCATGTTCTTGTAACAGATGTCAACACTTTGGACCTCCAGGCGGAGGAGCATACACAAGTAAATCTATAACTACAACATCTGGTTGCACATATAGAATGTGTGCTGCGGGTGTTTATAGATGCCTAAGTAGAGAATGTAACGGCTGTAATGGTTGTTCATCTTTTGTATGTGGGTCAGGAATTTGTGTATGTGCATGTGGTGGACAAAGAGGTTGTGCAAACAGTTCTTGGACAGATAACTGTCACTCTAGTATGCCATATTGTGTCAGACCAGGATGTAACGGTACAAGTGCAAGTGGAGACTATGTAGGTTATACACACGGTGGTAACTTCCAGGGTGCTTCAGCTTATATGTATCCAGGCAGTGCTTGTCACTGTTGGAAACACATAGGACACTCATCAGGTGCTGTAGCAATGAATACAGGACACGCAGAACAGAATTCAAACTATTGCTGGATTAGATGCGGATGCTGGATTGCACCATATGGCCAAGGCGGCCAGAGTGCAACATCAAACTATTGTGGTAGATGCTGTGGTCAAGGCGGTACAGGCGGGCCAGGACTAGTAAAATTAACATACTATTAATAATAAATAAATAGTAATACAGGAGAAAAAAATATTATGCCTATGATACAATTTAACTACACGTACAACGTTCCAAACGAACTGTGTGTAGACCATACTTTTACAGATGGAAATACAAGAACGGCTCAGTACGATGGACCTGATAAAATTTTCTTCATTGTTAACAACGAAACAGGTAGAGAAGAATTAGGACCAATAACTGAGATAGAAAAAAATGACGGACGTCCAATTCCAGATAATTGCAGATATGTTGAAGTAGATGCAACAGAATATCCAGAGTTATGCCAATTACGCGGGCCAGTAATTGACGAAATGGAAGAAGATCATACCAGTGACGCAACGCCAACAGGAGCAACTAAGGTTGCAGGATATGCACCTTTCACATATCAAACACCAGTATTGCCATATCAATTTTTAGATTCAGAGAAGGTTACTTTTGACGCAGATGGAGTCCCAACTATACCAGTTAAAGAACCAAGAGACACTGTAATGGGAATTGACATTGAAAGAGATATAACTTGGGACGATGTAAGAGCAAAACGTAATCAGTTTTTGAAAAACAGTGATAGTGAAATAACTGACGACATGCCAGCTGATCTAAGAACTCAATGGTTAGACTATCGTCAAAGATTACGTGACTGGCCAACTGTAATGCAAAACGCTGGTGTATCACCATTATTTGCATATTACATGGAACCAATTCAAGTTGGAGCAGATCCAGAAACAGGAATGGTTGATCCAGATACAGATACAGTCGTAATGTAATAAACAAATTCTAAAGCGAGCGTAACTTAATTGTTGCGTTCGCTTTTCCGCCTCATTTAAAAAAACCTCAATAAATATCTTGTATAATCACTAATATGGTGTTATAATAAACACTATAAGGAGTTTAACTTGACAAGATCTACAGCATTTTTTATTAACGGTGGCGCAGGACGTGTGATATGTTCTTTGCCTGCTTTCGAATTATACGAAAAAGAAAATCCAGATGATGACTTTATTATTGTATGCGAAGGTGGTATGGACTTTTACAAAGGTCATCCTACACTACATAATAGAGCATATGACCATTGGCACAAAGGACTGTTTGAAGAACATATAAAAGACAGAGATTGTGTAACTCCTGAACCATACAGAGTTTGGGAATACTATAATCAAAAATGTGATCTTACACAAGCATTTGATATAGCAATCAATAATAAAGGATTACGTAAAGTAGGCGATCCAAAAATATTTACAAACAAGCAAGAAATTGTACAGGCTGCAACTATTGTTGAAGAAATAAAACAAGGAACAGGAAAAGACAAAGTCTTAGTTGTTCAGCCATTTGGTAGAACTACAGAAACACACGGCGACTTTATTGTTGACCCTACAAGTAGAAGTTTTCAACTTAATAATATTGTAGACATTATTAATATTCTAAAAAAAGAATATGCTGTTATTATAATGAGTGAGATACCTGTACCGTTAGAAGAAAAAGAAAATAAAGAATATCCAGTTGCACAGCCACAAATACCTGACTTGCGTATATGGGCAGGTGTTATTGATGTAGCAGATCATTTCCTAGGTTGCGATAGTTTAGGTCAGCATATGGTAAAAGCATTAGGTGGCACAGCAACTATTATAACAGGATCAACATATCCAATAAACATATCATATCCTGATGATCCTAAGTTTGATATTATAGATGTAGGTGACGGGAAACGTGTATATGCGCCAATACGTTTAACTATGGAAGAAGAACAAGATAGGCATAACGATGAAGTTATGGAACTAACAACAAAACAAATAGATGAAATTTGTAATAGTGTAAGAAAACATTTAGGCAAAGGTGCAACAACAAAAGTACCTGAAACTAAAAAACAAATGCAAAAATTAGTGCCTGGTAATACTAATTTAATTGGAGATAAAAAATAATGAGTCAATGGATTGCTGCAATTACAAGAGGACACAACGGAGGCGTATGTTTACTTAAAGACGGCAAAATTGTATTTGCTATTGAAGAAGAAAGACTAAGTAGACAAAAATACGATGGCGGTCCATATGCGTCTATGGTTAAAATTTTAGACTATACTGACAAGATTGATTTCCTAGTTATTGCACATACACAACCAGTTTCAGAAACAGCAGGCAAAGTAGACTTTACAGGTGACGATGTTTATACAGGACTTGCACGTAAACTAGGATTAATTGATAATAGTCCAAGCATAGATGTACTAAATCATCCGCAAGTAGTTGATTTGAGTCATATACATCATAAGTTACATGCAGCTTGTGCATTTTATAGAAGTGGTTTCGAAACAGCAACAGCAGTAATTGTTGATGGCGCCGGTACATTTATTCCCGCACAAATGGACGGCTGGGATAATATGTTATATGAATTAGAAAGTATTTTTACATGCGAGTATCCATATAAAATAAAAACTATTTGGAAACACTTAGGCGGTAATGGTCCGTTTAGAGCTGCACACGTACCAGAAATGACAAGCGAAAAGTTTGATGAAGAAGGCACACACGATGTTATTATTGATGACGGAGCAGGTATTGTAAAAGCATACGAAGCTGTAACACAGTACTGTGGATTTACAGCAATTGAAGCAGGTAAAACTATGGGGCTTTCGCCTTATGGTAAACCTAACGGAAATATCCCTCCTATATATCATGATGCAGGAGGAGATTGGACTGTAGCAAACGCTAATTTAATTAGGCCAACTTATCCAAATGGTGCTTTAGTAAATGAAAACTTTTTTAAAGAATTACATACACCACATAACACTCCGCAAAAAGAGTTAGTTGATTTAGACAACAGAAGAGATTTAGCATATGCACTACAGACTGAAAGCCAACAACAAGTTTTAAAATTAATTTTAAATGCAGTAGAACGTACAGGTAATAAAAATGTTGTAGTAAGTGGCGGCTATGGGTTAAACTGTGTTGCTAATTATTACTATTTAGACACCTTAAAAGATATGGATATTAACTTATATGTTGAGCCAATATCAAGTGATGCTGGTACAGCAATTGGTGCAGCACTTATTGCATACCACCAAACATCGCAAAACAAACAAGTATTACCTTTTGGTGAAAGTTTATACTTAGGTTTAAATTATACTTATAACGATAAAGAAATAGGACATACAGCAGACAAATATAATGCTACATTAGAAAAAGTAGAAATGGCAGATGTAGTTAAGTTAATGATAGATAAAAATATTGTTGCTATGTTCCAAGGACGTTCAGAAGCAGGTCCTAGAGCTTTAGGAAATAGAAGTCTTATGTACGATCCAACAGATCCTAATGGTAAGGATCATGTGAATAAAGTTAAACGTAGAGAGTACTTCCGACCATTTGCTGGTACTATATTAGCAGAACATGCTGAAGAATGGTTTGACATGCGTGGAATGAAAGAATCACCACACATGATGTATGCAATGAATTGTCAACCTGGTGTAGAAGAAAAGATACCTAGTATTATACACGTTGACGGTACATGCCGTATACAAACAGTAACAAGAGAACAGAATCCATTATACTATGATTACATTAATGAATTCTATAAACAGACAGGTGTTCCTATTATATTCAACACATCATTTAACTTAGGTGGAGAACCTTTAGTTGAAACATTAGATGATGCTTTTAGAACTCTTGCTAATAGTGACATTGAATATCTGTACATAGCAGAACACGGAATTTTAGCAAAGGTAGAAAATGTTAGTTAATGGAAAAGAAGCAAAAGACTTATCTGGAATAGATTTAGCAGAGGATCAAATGATTGTTATTGATGATTTGTTCCCACAATATATTATTGAACATACACATGATTTAGTGTTCAATGGTTACAATTGGTTTTATGGACACACAAGTAACTATCCAGAAGACCCAAAAACAGACGTAGGCGCTATACCTGATTGGCCAGAAGTTCCTGCATTCAAACAACAAATTTATCCTCCACAAAGTCCTACAGCAAGTGATTCTGTATGGAGCATGATCTATAATGCTGTAGCACAAATGATTCCTTTTGAATTAGAAGTAGGAGAAATACTAGTAAACGGACAACAGTGGATACATAACACTACACCACATTCAGACTGTACTTGTGATAACGGTATCAGTTGGATATACTATGTAAACAGAGAATGGAAAGAAGAATGGGGCGGAGAAACTGTAATTCAATTAGACGGCGAATGGAAAAAAGTTTATCCTAAGCCAGGACGTATTTTCTTATTCAAAGGTAAAATTCCACATCACGGATTACCACCAAACGATTCATACAAAGGATTACGTGCAACACTTGTATACAAAACAATGAGAGCTCAACCATTACCAGCGGCCCAACCCTGGAGAACATAATGCGACACGAAATCTTTAGTGTTCCTGTATTCATAGACACTGTTGATTTAGAAAAAATTAACATAAGTGATGAAGAAACTGAGCCTACGTGGCTAAGTGAAACACCAAGCACATTTACAAAAGAACACAAAATTGCACCAGAAACATTTGAATACTTAGTTAGTATCATTTCATCTAACTTGCAAAATCTTGTTGGTCCTAATCCAAGATTTGGTCCTATTTGGCGTAACAAGTACAAAGAAAATGATTGGCAGGATATACATATTCATCCTAACAGTGCTTGGAGTTTTATAATATACGAAACTGTAGAAGAATCAAAAACTGTGTTTATGAATCCTATGTTCAAGGATATTCAAAATCATTTGGGCACAAATGTTGAAGGATTTCCTTTAGATTTTAGACCAGAATTAAAGACAGGAGATATGATAATATTTCCAAGTTTCTTAGAGCATTTTGTTAGGCCAGGCTCTATAGGCTCAACTATAAGCGGCAACATATATATGGACTACGAATGAAAGTTTTAGTAATTGGTGATATAATTTTAGACAAATATATTTACGGAACTAGCACACGTATTAGTCCAGAAGCGCCTGTGCCTGTAGTAACACATCTACAAGAAAAAACTACAATGGGTGGAGCAGCACTAGTTTATGATAATTTAAAAAGTCTCGGTGTAGATGTAGAGATGTATGACACACTAGAAGATCATAGTGTCAAAACTAGGATTATTTGTGACGGACATTACATTACACGTATTGATGAAGATAAAGATGCAGACTCAAATGCTGTGCTACAAAGAATAAAACAAGCGGACTTTTCAGCTTATGATATTGTTATTCTAAGTGATTATGATAAAGGCACATTGGACAACGCAAAAAAAATTATAAAACATATTAACAAATTTAATTGTAAAGTTATAGTTGATCCAAAACGCTTTGCACACGATTATCAAGGTGCTTGGTTAGTAAAACCTAACAATAGTGAATATTATAAATTTGAATTTGACGACTGGAAGGGTAACATTATTACAACTGATGCAGGACATAGTGTAAGTGCCAAAATAGATGATAAAGAATATACTGTGCCTGTAGAAACAGTTGAAGTGTCTGATGTTACTGGAGCAGGCGATTGTTTTATGGCTGGATTTGTATACGGATTAACAAAAGGATATCCATATAAGAAATGCTTGGAAGTTGCTGTAAAAGGCTCTACCGAAAGCGTAAAGCATGCAGGTACTTATATACTTAAAAGAGAAGATGTAGAACATACTGTAGTGTTTACTAATGGAGTGTTTGATATACTACATATTGGCCATTTAAAGCTTCTAAGACACGCTAAAACGCTTGGAAATAGGCTTATAGTGGGTATTAACAGCGATGCAAGTGTAAAACGCTTAAAAGGCAATTTAAGACCCATTAACGGAGAAGACACCCGCAAGGAAAGCCTCTTAGAGCTTGGTTTTGTTGACGATGTAATTGTGTTTGAAGAAGATACACCATTAGAAGCAATTACCAAATTAGAGCCAGATATTATAGTAAAAGGTGGAGACTACACAGTAGATACTGTAGTAGGTAATGAACTAGCAGAAGTAGTAATTTTCCCTACAGTAGAAGGACATAGCACTACAAGGATTATAGATGAAGATACTAATAACAGGTCATAAAGGTTTTATAGGACAAAATATGATGTCCTATTTAGAAACAAAGCACGAAGTTGCAGGTTATGATTTTGACCCTCAACAGTTACCATTAGTTAAAGATTACGATTGGGTTATTCATCTAGGAGCAATTAGTAGTACTACTGAAACAGATGTTGATAAAGTTATATTACATAATTATGAATTTACTAAATGGCTCTATAATCAATGTAATGCTTACAAAGTAAACATGCAGTATGCATCAAGTGCAAGTGTTTACGGCGATACAAGACACTTTACAGAGTCTGGACCTAGTGATCCTAAAAGTCCTTATGCTTGGAGCAAGTATTTGTTTGACAGATGGGTAGGCGGAATGAATCCGCAAATTATTGTACAAGGTTTTAGGTATTTTAATGTGTACGGTCCTAAAGAAGAACACAAAGGTAATCAATCAAGTCCTATACACAAGTTTACAGAACAAGCAAAAACAGGTAAAATAATGTTATTTGAAAACAGCGAAAACTACAAAAGAGATTTTGTATGTGTAAGTGACATATGTGAAGTACATGAAAAAATGCTTGACATAAACGAGAAAGGAGTATACAATATAGGTACAGGAAATGCTATTAGTTTTAAACAAGTGGCTGATTTGATTGCAAAAAAATATAGTGCTGATATTGAATATATACCCATGCCAGATAATTTAAAAGGACAGTATCAAGAATATACCTGTGCTAACTTAGATAGTTTAAGTAAATTAGTAAAACATAAATTTAAAAGTGTTGAGGAGTATGTAAATGAATGTTAATTTAGTTGTTACAGATGATTTTTTACAAAATCCAGATCATGTAAGAGAACAAGTATTACAACTTCCTTTTGAAAGAGACGGTGGATTTCCAGGCATGCGTACTGATGGAGCCGATGAAGAATACCAAAGATATATTCAGCAGAAAATAGAAGCTATTTTAGGTGTAAACATCACAGCATGGAAAATGGATAGTTTTTGTTTTCAATTATGTACGGAAGATGTTGCTACTTGGGTACACAGAGACGAAGGTGTAGATTGGGCAGGAGTATTATACCTTACTCCAGACGCACCTAAAGAAGCGGGCACAGGAATTTTTACTGAACCTAAGCCGGGTGAATTTGAATTACAAGATGCTATAGCAAACAAATACAACAGACTAATTTTGTATAGAGCAGATTCTTTACACAGTAGTTTGTTATCTGGATTTGGCGATAGCAAAGAAACAGGAAGATTAACACAGGTATTTTTCTTTGATACAAAAGGAGATCCAGGAGGTGGCTGGGTATGATAGTAAATGGTAAAACACAAGGCCTATGGCCAACTTGGGTATATGAAGCAAAGGTAGAAAAACATGAAGAAATTTTAAAAGAGTTTTCTCCCTATTTAAATGATGACAGTTTTTTTGAAGATACTTGGATATACGGAAGTTGTCGTAGTAGTATTAGAAGCAAAAAGAATGATGCTTTGCCTTGGCAAGTTTTTTTTGAAAATATTCGTCCATACACACAACAGTATTTTGACGACATGCAACCAATGATGCCTTACAGTATTACTTGTGAGGAGTTTTGGGTAAACACTTATAAAGAACATGACTACCAAGAGATACATGACCATGCATTTCCAGGACGTACAATTAGTGCCGTGTATATTTTAGAATTACCAGAAGGTGAAGATATAGGCGGACAATTAGTATTAGATTGTCCAAATTATAATATTATACAATCTTCAGGAATGGAGCAAATCTTTAATCAATGGCAGTATCAAAGATTTATTCCTGAATTAGAACCAGGTAAATTAATTCTGTTTCCTAGTTGGATTCCGCATTATGTTTTACCTAACAAGACAAACAAAAGGCGTGCTACTATAGCGGCTAATTTTAAAATAGAGGCGGCAACACATGACGAAACTGAACGGCTTAGTTGAAAAAGGTTGGGGTAGTGAAACAATATTTGCTACTAATGATCTATATTGCGGTAAACTACTAAACTTCAATGAAGGTGCTAAATTTAGCATGCATATGCATAAAGAAAAAGATGAAACTTGGCATGTACTAAGTGGTAGCTTTATATTGAAAACAATAGATACAACTACAGCAGATGTAAATGTAGAAACATTAAACAAAGGAGATACAAAGCATATACCTCCTATGTTACCGCATCAACTTATGTGTGTAAAAGCAGGATCGATTATTGAAGTAAGCACACCTGATAGTGTTGAAGATAATTATAGAGTCGAAAAAGGTGATAGTCAAAATGTCTAGAACATTGTTTGTTGGTTGTAGTCATACTATGGGTTATCGGGGAGTTATTCCTGGTAAAAATAATGAAGAATGTTCGCAACCAAATACATGGGGACCTAACAACTATGCAGAATTTTACAGTAAAAATAATAACAAAAAATGTGTTGTAATGGCAAGTGCAGGCACAGGTAATAGAGTATATCCTAGATTTTTAGCACACGCATTTCAAACATATGATGATATAGACGAAGTGTTTATTCAAAGCACGTATTGGGGTAGATTTCCTATTGTTATTAATCCTGATTTAGATCCTACAGAAATATTTCCTGTAGATTTTTTCTTACAAAAAGATTCAAGTGACGAACTTGCTGATAGGTGGAGTATAGCACTAAGCGTAGATAACAAATATCTTGAACATTATCTTAAACCTCAACCACAGGATTGGGAAATATTTCCGTACAATAGAGATACATTGCCTTGGGTAGCAGAACCTGATACAAGACGTAGTTCTCATATGTATTTCCAGATGTGGCATTACCAAAATACGCATTTGGAACAAGAAGATTATTTTAAAGACATTGCCGTGTGTGATATGATATGTAATAACAATAATGTACCTATGTACGTCTGGAATATTAATAATAGATGTTTTATACCACAAGAAACAGCCAACTACTTTACAAAATTAAACAAAACAAAGTTTGCAAGTCAAAATGCCGAAACATTTTTTAATAAAAAGTTTGAAACATTAGACGGTGAACATTATACTGAAGAAGTGCATAAACAGATTGCAGAACAGTATATACCAATGTTAAAGGAAGCACAATGAAAGATGACCACAACGGAATAGAAGTATACCCAAACATATACGAAAAAGAATATTGCGATGAAATTATAAAACATTTTAATATTATGGCACGTAACAAAGTTACATATAACCAAAATAATTTAGAAGTGAATCAAGATAATAGAATTGTATTTGACTGGGCACATACACAAAACCAATATCATTATGATTATAATTTATGTGATTATTTCTATAAAAAATTACACGATACATATACTGAGCAATATATGGAAAAATATCAAATGCTAAAGCAAAGTGAACAACACAGTCCTAAAGGTATGAGTATACAAAAGACTTTGCCTCATCAAGGATATCACGCCTGGCATGCAGAAGCTGCTGATATTGGATCTTGTTCAAGAGTTATGAACTACATGTTATACCTTAACGATGTTGAAGAAGGCGGCGAAACAGAATTTTTATACCAAGGTGTTAAACTTAAACCTACAGCTGGTTCCCTTGTGATTTTCCCAACAAGTTATATGTATCCACACAGAGGAAACCCTATATACACAGGTGAGAAATATATAATTACAGGTTGGTATACCTATGATAGATAAACATAAAGTTGTTACAGCAGCCCCAACACTTCCTACACAATGCGTAATTGGTTTAGATAGAGACGGAGTAATTAATAGAGATTTGGGTACATATGTAAAGTCTGCAGATCAATTTGAGCCTATTGAAGGAAGTTTAGAAGCAATAGCAAAATTACGTAGACTAGGACATAGAATTGTAATACTTACAAACCAAGGTGGTATTGCAAAAGGCGTACTTACAAATGAACAGGTAGAATCTGTACACGCACACATGCTTAACTTATTTGGCGAAGCAGGCTGTCCTAGTATTGAAGGAATATATTACAGTGAAAGTAGTCAAAAAAATGATATGTATGCGAAACCTAACGCTGGTATGTTTAAACGCTGTGCAAAAGAAATCAAAGGCGTAAAATGGTCACAAGGATTTTTTGTTGGTGATAAAATGAGTGATTTAAAAGCAGCAATGAAGGTAGGAGCAAGGCCTGTGCTTGTTAGAACCGGATACGGACTAGAAACTGAAAAACAGCTAAATAAGTATACATATAGAGAAATTAAAAAGAAGACATATGTATTTGACAGTTTAGCTGAATTTGCAGATCAGCTATAATAAATATATAACTTTATAGGAGAAAAATATGCCATATGCAGTTAAAAAACCACATCCAACGAAAGCGGATGTAATGCTTTATCATACTTGGGATCCAGATGGAGACGGATACGAAGAAATCCGTAAATTCCCAGACGAAGCGAAAGCAAACGAATTTGCAGCTCTGCATGCAGGTGCAGTAGTTGAAACAATTGGATACGAAATTGATCAAACAGACGAGATAATCGCTGATAGATATGCTAAATCAGTTGACCCTGCTAGACCAGAAGGTAGTGTTACTCTTTCATCAAATTCAGAAGCAGAACACAAATTCGAACCAGGGCCGCTAACAGCATTTACAGCACACGGTATCTTAGGTTAAGGAATAACCTATGGCATTACCAGTAGCACCCGTATTCGATAGAGTAAGATTAGTTCCGCGACCTAACGATTTTTTAAATAGAAACGTAGGGTCCAGCGGAGAAATATTCTACGAAAAAGAAACCAAAACTCTAAGAGTCTATAACGGATTAGAAAGAGGCGGCTTTGAAATAGTAAGCCAAGATAGGTTGCGGGTCAATGCCGCAAATGCAGAAGTAGCAACAGTAAAATATAATGTTACTGTAGGAACAGCAGGTGCCGGAAACAAATATATCTTTAATGGTGATGGAGTTCTACAACCAGAACTACAATTTGTTGTAGGATATACATATCTATTTGATCAATCAGATCAAACAAATTTATATTTTCCAAATCCAGAAGGCGGTGCTATTAATCAACACCCACTTAATTTTAGTTCTGATAATTTAAACGGAACATTAGGCGGGGGTACAAGTTACGATGACGGAGTTGTTTACTTACTTGAAGGACTAGAAGTTACACAAGCACAATACTGGAACAACTTTTCGCGTTCTGTAAAACGTGAAGTACAGATTACAATAACATCTTCTACGCCTACTACATTATATTATTGGTGTCAAAAGCATCTTAACATGGGTGCATCAATTACTATAGGAGCGCCAGGCGCAGGTAGTGGAGCAAGTTTAGAAGTCAGCGATACAGCACCAGAAAATCCTAGTGCAGGAAGTATTTGGTATGATAGCACAACAGGATATTTGTATGTCTATATTGAAGATGCAGACAGCAATCAATGGGTACAACCAGTAGCTGGAAATATTTTCAGTGGCGATTACAACGATTTAAGTAATAAGCCAACTATATTTGACGGTAACTATTCAAGTTTAGTTGGAGCACCTACCATACCTTCAAGTTTAACTGATTTAGGAATATCAGACGGTACAGCAGATCAGATTTTGACTACAGACGGAGCTGGTAACTTTACCTTCCAAGATGCAACTGGCGGTGGTAGTTCTTATGATCAAAGTTTAAACACAACTGATTCAGTAACTTTTGCAAGTATTAGTTCACCAACATTTTTAAATAGTGGAACTGGTGTTACTAATCTAACAAGTGCAAGTACCCTAACATTACAAGCTGTAGATGTTGTAAGAGTAACAGGCTCTCCTTTTAGATTACCAAGTTTTACTACAGTAGAAAAAAGTGCCTTGAGTGCTGTTAATGGTGATATGGTATATGATAGTGATTTAAATAAAGCACAAGTTTATGAAGGCGGTGCTTGGGCGAGCTTAGTATAATGAGTGAAAAAGAATACGTTGTAATTGTAAAAGCCGATGTTGATCTTGAAGCCTTTGATGCAGAAGTAGCAGCTGACACAGGTTCAGGTCAAATACCAAACCGTGCAGTAACAGTAGCAAATCCAAGAATTGGATCAAAGCGTATGACTCATTGGATGCTTACAGATGAAGAAGCAGAAACTCTTGCACAAGACGACAGAGTTGTTGCTGTAGAGGTCCCACCAGATCAAAGAACTGATATGGACATTGGATTGCATGCTAGACAAACAGCAGTATTTGAAAGACAATCTGGTAATAATTCAACTTGGGTAAACTGGGGTTTACGTAGATGTGATGAAGCAACAAATACGTTTGCTGATGCAACTACATTATCTGGTGACCATCTTTATGCTTTAGACGGAACAGGTGTAGACTTTATTGTACAAGATAGTGGTATACAAGCAGACCATCCTGAGTTTTACATGCCCAATACAACTGAATATGCTAGTGGTGCATTAGTAAATGATGCAACCAATGGAGACGTTTTTGATAGAAGCTTAAATGTAAGAGGTATAAAACTTGTAGCGGCAGGAGCAGTTGGCGGACAAACAACTGTACCAGACGAATGGGTTAAAAAAACAGCACAAGCTATAAAGTTATTAATTGATCCTAACGGAGATAGCATTAATATTACACAACAGAAAAATTTAATTTCAACACTTAAAGGTGACACTGGCACAACACATGCTGGCTTGCCAACAGCACAAAGAATCGGATATGGCGGCGGCGCCAGTTACGATCCTAATTGGTTAACAGATGTTGGAGCTGCACAGTACTCAGGATATACAGACTTTTTAAATACTCATGTTGTTAATGATATGGTGTGGTATAAAAATACAAGCGGTCCTGATCCAAGTACAAGCGATGGAGATATTGAAGAGATTATGGAACACTTGTTTCATACAATACATAATTTTGGCATTCCGGGAGCTGTAGAAGGAAGTGCAACACAAGTTCCTATGGAAACTTTAATTTCAATATTAGATAATAATCCTAGTTTTTCTTGGACAACTACAGAATTACATCTTGCTATGAAAGAAGCAATTGACGCAGGGTTATATGATCCAAGTGGTTATGCTACTGATTGGGCAACAGATTCTGATGCAGCTGTAGTAGCATATAAAGAATATACTTACTTAGTAAATTGGTCAATGTGGGATATGAGTGAGTTTTGGGACGGAGAAAGTCTTAGTCCTGAGTGGGATGATACTTTAAAAACACCTTCAGGTATGTTAGCAAATAATCCACTAGGTTATGCCATGTTTAACAAATACTTTGCACCAGTACTTAGTAAACCAGATTTTAATATACTAAAACGTATATTTCAAGATAATGATGCTGGAGTATCTGGCTATGTAGCACAACCGTCTGCATCACGAGTGCAAGAAATTGATTGGTTTGCTGACAGTGGTATTGTAGGTGAAACACAAGACGAAAATTTTTATACAGACTATGACGGCCACGGCACTCATTGTGCAGGTATTGCCGTAGGCAAAACGTTTGGCTGGGCAAAGAATGCAAGAATATATGCTCAAAAATTAGGTGGTTTAGAAGGCACAGATGACCCTAATAGTGGGATTAGTATTACTAATGCATTTGACACAATTAGACTTTGGCATAATAATAAATCAAACAATAGGCCTACTGTTGTTAACATGAGTTGGGGATATGGATTCTCAACGTCATCTGATCCAACAAGTGGAACATATAGAGGCACAGGTTGGACGTATGGAGTTGATTATGCCGATAGAGATACTTTAGAAGCAGGTACCGGCGTAGGTATTAAAAGGTTGAATAGCGGAACAGTAACTAGATTGTCAACTAGAAATGCTACTGTAGATGCTGAAATAGAAGATATGATTTCAGCAGGAATACACGTAGTAATTGCAGCCGGTAATAACTATAATAAGTAGAAGCGTTTGGCGGCACTGATTATGACAATGATGCATTATTTGGAGCAACTACAATAAACTATCATAGAGGAAGTTCACCATATAGCACAAATGCATACATGGTAGCTAGTTTAGATAGCACAACACAAGATGACAGTGGTACTGAAAAAGATAGAACAAGTATTTTTTCAAGCAGAGGTCCAGGATGTAATATATGGGCACCAGGAAGTAATATTATGAGTGCTTGTAGCACACCATATAACGCAAGTAAATTTGCACCAATAACATATTTTGACGATGCGAATTTTTATCAAATGAGTATAAGTGGAACATCTATGGCAGCCCCGCAAGTTGCAGGACTTTTATGTTTACACTTAGAATCAAGCCCGGAACTAACACCGGCACAATTACAATCAAAAATTATAGCAGATGCAAAAGATGTTGTATATAATACAGGTGCAGATAACGACTATGATCAGGTAAGTACAAGTACGTTCGGGCAAGATGCAAAAATTTTATATAGTAGATATGCAAATGCAAATGCATTATCTATAACAACGGAATAAAGGTAGTAACATGGCAATAAATTATCCAAATGATCCAAACTTAAATGATACTCATGTAGTAGGTGATGTTACATGGACTTGGAATGGCACAGCTTGGGAAATTGGAACAAGTGGCGGCGGCGCAGGCTCTTCAGCTTATACTGACGCAAGTGTTAACGCACACCTAAATACAAATACAGCTAGTACAGATCAATTATTAAGTTGGGACGGATCGGATTATGCATGGACAGATCCTGGAGCAGGTGGTAGTGGTGACGCTAACCAAAATGCATTTTCAACAATAGTCACAGACACTGGTGCAAATGTCGTTGCTGATACAACAACAGACTCATTCACGCTTGCAGGCGGAACTAATATAGAGTCAGTTGGAAACGCCGATGATGACAGTGTAACAATGAACTTACAAAGTTTTAGTATAGATTTCTTAAGTGATGTAGATACAACAACCTCTGCACCCACAACTGGTAATGTTCTTAAATGGGACGGAGCAAAATGGGCACCAGGTTCAGATGCTACAACAGGCGGAGGCGGCACTGATGCAGATACGCTAGACGGATTTGATAGTGCATATTTTTTAGATTATACTAACTTTACAAATACTCCTAGTGTTCTTACACTAACAGGGTTAAGTGTAGGACCAGCAAATACAGCTTCAGGTAGTGGTGCTATTACATATGATAATACAACAGGTGTATTTAAATATACTCCACCAGATCTAAGTACATATCTTACAAGTGTTGCTTTTGCAGATTTGACAGGCAAACCTACAACAATAGCAGGATATGGCATTATTGATGCACTTGAATTAGGAACTACATCAACTACAGCGTTAGCAGGAGATACTACAATACCTGCAGATGTAAGTGATTTGACAGATACTACAAATTTATTAAGTGGTGCAAGTTATACTGATGCTAGTGTCGATACTCATCTTAATACAGGTTCAGCAGGTAATAACGAAGTGCTTAGTTGGACTGGTACAGATTACGCTTGGGTAAGCAATGCTGGCGGTGGAGGCGGAGACGCTAACCAAAATGCATTTAGTACTATTGCTATTGGCGGCGAAGATAGTGTAGTTGCAGATAGTCCTACAGATACTTTTAATTTAATTGCTGGAACAGGAATAAGTCTTTCAACAAACGCATCTACAGATAGTATTACTATTACAGCGGCATCATCACTTGCATTTGGTGATTTAACAGATGCACCTTCAGGACTAACACCTGCTAATTTTTATGAATCAGCAATAACAACATTTAGAGTTACAAATACTGGTTCTTCATCTTATGAATTTGACAGTCACTACAGTGGGTCCAATCCAACAATTTTTGTTATAAGTGGTACAACAGTTGCATTTGATTTAAGCCAAATTGGTGGACATCCTTTTGCAATACAAGACAGTACAGGAACAAATTACAACACTGGATTAGTACATGTTGCTACTGACGGAACTGTTTCTACAGGTTCGAACGCACAAGGTAAAAGTTCAGGAACACTATATTGGAGAATACAAGAAAGTTTAGGTAGTCCGCCTAATTATAGATATCAATGTACTTCACATATAGGCATGGTTGGTGCAATTACAATTAAGCGTCTAAGCACCCTGTAAGAAATTTTTTAAACTATATCTTAATCTTTGTAGTTCAACTACGTTTTCTCTGAGTGTATGCGGATCTATGTTGCCGTCATGTTCGCTTGCATGCCCGTTGTTTATAAGATTAACATGATTAATTAATTCGTTTAACATTTGTTGTGCTTGCTTTTTATTTTTTTCAACTTTTACACGATTAATAGCTTGTTGAAATTCGTTTATTTCGGTTTTGTATTTTACACTTTTATTCAAAGTTAACATAACTATTCTTTCTTAGTTGGACGTAATTGAAAAAAATCTAATGACGGATCACTATTACTAGTCTGTGTAATACTTCCGCCGTCCATTGTACTTTCAATACCTACCGGCATACAAGGCGGAACGTGGAAAACACTACCTTCTTTAATTTCTTTTTCATATAACATACCATCGCTAGTATCAATCCATGCAATTTTAAAATTTCCACTATTTACAAACCAAGACTTTTCTGTAGATTTATGAAAATGCATAGGTAGTCCACTACCTACACTTTCAAAAACTAATATTTTTGAGATATAATTATCTGTTTTTGCCCAGGTTGCTTCGTAACCAAAATTACTTTTATCTACGTTTTCGTTCATAATAAATCCATTACCTTAAATATTGTTTCTAATTTAGTTTGGTTTACCTTATTTGATAAGGTATTTTTAAGTCCGTTATGAATGGGTTTAGGCCAGCTTCTAAAAGTAGTCCAAGCATAGCCGTTGTGTTCGTTATTTAGTGCAGGTATAAATTCGTTTTCAACTACGCACAGATAAGTATGAAAATAAAACTTATCATCATTACTAATAAATGTTTCTAGCGGTATAGTTTTTTTGATGTCGATTTCACCTACTTCTTCAAAAATTTCTCTACGTAAACCTTCCCAAGGAGTTTCTTTACCTTCAGTAGTGCCGCCAACAAGCCCCCAAACATCTTTGGCTCTACCTTGTGTTCTGTGTAATAAAAGGAATCTTTTAGTTGATCTAGCGTATACTAAAGCGCCACTACATATTATTTTTTTACCATTCATATATATAGTTATTTTAAAACGCTAGTCTCCAGGTGCCGTTTTGGTATTCGCCGTCAAAGGATAATAACCAATCGTTATTTTCATATTTGTACTGTTTACCAGTATTTAAATTAGTTGTGTATACAACTGTGCTATCTTCAACACTAGAATCAAAAACTATATGCCATTTTGAACCATCCCATTCAATTATATCGTTAGCATTTGCAACAAAATCACTACCGTCTGTATTTTTCCATGCATCAGGACCATCATATCCAACTTCACCAACATTTTCGCTGGTATTAATACTATCTAGTACTAGTATTCTTGGATTTCCTGATTTTAAACTTGTAGGATTAGTTTTATAAGGATTAATAATATAATCAATTTTATTTCTATCACCGTTAGGACCATGCATAATTGTATCTGCAGGAAAACTATCTGAATCCCAAGAAATAGTTAATTCATATGGATCTAAAGGATTGATTACCACAGTGCCTACTAATTCATTTTGTATATCTGTACGACTTAGTCTTAGTTCTGTTACTCCACTATTAAAGCTGAATGGCATATCTGAAATATATTCTGCCCATGTTTCAGAACCAACAACTCCTTTATTAATAAGTTTTGCAGATGTACCAATAACTAATAAACCATAATTATCATGACCAGTAGTTGTAATAGAATCAACATCTGTTTTAAATATTCCATCACTAATAATTTGTTCTTCAATATCGCCTGTATTTGCTACAGCAATCCTAGTTTTTATATCACTTCTTGCTTTAGGGTTATCGTCATATGCTTGTTGTGTTGGTCTTGCTAAATCAAGATCAATAGTTCCTTTTGTTTCGTTAAAAATACTTTGTACAACTTGTGTAATGACTCCTAAGCGTTTTACTTTGACAGGCGGCGATATGTAAATTGGTGTATTGAATGTTATTGTTGCAATATCAACTTCGCTTTCAGTTCCTACTGGGATACTTCTACTACTAAAAGTTAAGTTCTCTAAATTAACTACACTCAAACTTGTCCAGTCTATGTAGTTGTCTGTTGTTTGTATTTCTAAACTAGGATTAAACAACATTAGAATTTGTTCTAGTATTTGTAATTTTTGATCGGTATTGGAACTCCAAATATCCACATTAACTGTAAGTGTATATGGTGTAGGCATTAGCCTTTCAACAGTATAGTTCTTGCCCTCTTTATTTAAGTATTCGTTGCCGTCAGTATCGTATGCTTGTTCTCGTATGTTAACTTTGTTAATATAACTTGAGTCAGCAAGTCTTGCTGTGTCCATAGCAAGTCCTGTTATGTATACTGCCATACGAGGCGCACTTGGTATTTTGTTTTCGCTATTATCACGAATAATATTTGCAACCTGACGTGTTAAGTCACCATACATAACTGGTATTTCAGTTAAGTTTCCTTTGCCGTCTTTGTAAGTAAAGTTACTCATAAGGCGGACCATTTGTGTTATATATCGCCTGATTTGACCGTCATAAAAATGTTGCACTATTTGCTACCTTTTGCTTTATGTTTATTTAAGAAATCAGCGACTTCTTTAGTTAGTGGCATATATTTGCCTTCTCCTTCGTGTAATAGGTCTAGTATTTTTACACCATTTTTGCCCATTGATATTATTTGATTATATACTATTTCAGTTACAGGATCACCAGCCTTTAGTTTGGGTAATCTTAGGTCACTGCCAATTGTATCCTGTAAATTTCCAAAAGCATCATCTAATAGTGTTATTACCCAGCCATCACGTAACTTACCAACTTTTTTTACAGACCCTGCTTCAAAGCGTTCTACAGCCGACGCCTGCTGATCACCTAAAGGTGGTGCAGAGTTAGCTACTTCGGTATTTTCTAAAGGAACATATTTTATGCCTACTTTATATTTTCCTGGGCCGTATCTAACAACTCCGTAGTTTCTTCCTTGTGCCATAAATCCAATTGAGTAGAAAAATCCTCTTTCACTTAAAAGTATTGATGGATCTTTATTAACTCTAATATCTTTCACTGATGTCCAAACATATCCAAACCCGCCTTCTAGATTAAATATCTTTTTTCCTAACAAAACAACACCAAACTTTGCCATTATCCTATTCATTTCGTCAACTTGATATTGGTTATCACCACTTATATCAAAGTCAAAATCTGCTTCTATATCTTTGAAAACATTTCCTTTATATTTTTTCTCGTATTCAGTTCCTACACGGCGTAGGTGTGCTTCGCTTTCGATTCTTTCTAAAGCCGCAAACAAACTAGTTTCGTCTGTCCCCATGCCCTTTATAGATTTGTAAATTGCGTCTGCGATACTTCCTGCTGATCCTGCCTGTTCTCCTGTCAATCCTTCATCACCATCTTCGCCTTCTGCACCTGTAACATCTACTATTCCTAACATTCCAGGTAAGTTGACTGGCTTAGAATTCATTATTTTATCTAGCCTATCTGCAAATGGTGTGTTAGCAATAGCACCTATTGCTTTGCCGGTTCTACGATCTACAAGAGCACCTATGTCTTTACCTTCTTCAACAATCATAAGATTTGATATTTGTTCTTTGGAAAGGTTTACTGTAGCACGTTCATCTTTTTTGTATTTGGTTCTATCAGGATCGTTCTTCCATTTTTTAAATTCACTAATAGCTTTAAGTGTGTCCATACTAACAATGTCTTGTAGATTAATTTGGATACTATCCCTATCTCCATCAACTGAAGGCAGTATATCTTGGTAAGGTTGTTTTTTACCATTTTTATCTATAGTCATTACAGCTTTTATTTTAAATGGTTTTTTGATATCTTTTGCTGTTCTCTCAATATGAGCTTTTAGTTTTTTATATACAGGATCTTTACCTTTGATAAGAAATTTATACGGTACGTTGTCTAACTGATATAATTTTTTTGTAGTATCAACTTGTACAATTACAGTAAATAAATCATCCATATCGTAACCAACATTCGCAGGTTTTTGGCCTGCACCTAGAGGTTTAAGTTTATTATCTTTTTCTTTAATTTTTATATCACTATACCGCATATTAACTCTCTTTAATCGAACTCTAAATCTGGTAAAACTTCTATGTCGTCTGGAGTTTCAGTTTCACCCGGTTTTGGTTTTGGTTTTGTATCCGTATCTGGTTTCGGTTTTGGTTTTGTATCCGTATCTGGTTTTTTATCAGTATCTGGTTTTGTATCCGTATCTGGTTTTTTATCAGTATCTGGTTTTTTATCAGTATCTGGTTTTGTATCTGTATCTGGTTTTTTATCAGTATCTGGTTTTTTATCAGTATCTGGTTTTTTATCCGTATCTGGTTTTGGCTTC
>Ga0213867_1000022_pt1 | contig 68099 bp, 61 predicted proteins | sample PICome_12_FD_160120 | JGI IMG/M metagenome (GOLD analysis project Ga0213867, IMG submission 160120) | Coastal seawater microbial communities near Pivers Island, North Carolina, United States - PICO540 | ecosystem: Environmental > Aquatic > Marine > Coastal | place: USA: North Carolina... | reverse complement strand
GGTGGATGCCGAGTCGCGCAGTATTTTTACGCTGGAAGACCCGATCGAGTATCAGCTCCCTTTGGTGCGGCAGACGCAGGTGCGCGAGGAGATTGGGATGAGTTTTGAGCGCGGCCTGCGCTCTCTGCTACGACAAGACCCTGACGTCATCTTGGTGGGGGAGACGCGCGACAGCGTGACTGCGGAATTGATGGTGCGGGCGGCGCTGACGGGGCACTTGGTCTTTTCAACTCTGCACACCAATGATGCTATCAGCGCCATTCCCCGTTTGACGGATTTAGGCATTCCTCCTTTTTTGCTCTCCAGTAGCTTACTGGGGCTGAGTGCACAGCGCTTGGCGCGCCGGCTATGTCCGGTCTGCAAGCAGGCGCACAGCATTCCCGCGGCCGCTTGGCAAGCGCTGGGTGGCCAGGTAGAGCCAGGAGTGGAGACGGTGCAAGCCTACCAGTCAGGCAGCTGCGCTGCCTGCGGGGGCAAGGGCTATAGTGGACGCATTTGCTTATCGGAGTTGATTCACATTGATGCGGGCCTGCGTAAGCAAATCGATCGCGGGATGAGCACCACTGCCATGAAGCCCCTGCTACGGCAGCAAGGTACGCAATTTATGCGGCAGGATGGCTTAAACAAAGTAATGGCTGGTCTGACCACAGTTGAAGAAGTTGCCTTTGCTGTGCCGCTAGAGGACGAGGAATCCGAGCCCCATGCCGAGTTATAAGCTGACCTGTATCAACCGCGACGGGCAGATCAAAGAGCTCAGTCAAGAGGCGGAGAGCGTGGAGCGCTTGCGCGCCCTGTTGGAGCGCGAGGGCTTGGAGCTGCTGACCTGCACGGAGGAAAAGCGGCGGCTAAAGCGGCGCAATAAGTCCTACAAGCTCAAGATCAGTGAGTTGGCCACCATGCTGTTTAAGCTTGGCATTCAACTGCGGGCGGGGGTGCCCTTGCTGGATGCTTTGCAGATGCGTAACGAGGATGACGGGGTGGAACAGAAAGATCGGCATGTGCGTCGACGTTTAGCCGAGGTAGTGGAATCCGGCAAAACACTGAGTGCTGGCATGGAGGAATTTCCGCGGGTATTTCCCAAGTATGTCAGCAACATCGTAAAAGTATCTGAGCGCAGTGGTTCCTTGCCGGATAATTTGATCCAATTGCGGGATTATTTGGAATGGATGGATAAGAATTGGAAGGCCTTTAAGCAGGCCATGATTTATCCTAGCTGTGTGATGGCGGCCTTGGTGATTTTTATTATCGTCGCCCTCAAATTTGTATTCCCCAACATTATTGAGATTTTGTATGAGTTGGAGGTGCCGCTGCCTTGGATCACCAAGGTCTTGATTCAGGCCAGTGAATTTGTGGAGCACTACTGGTACACGATTTTGGCCACCGTATTTTTGGGACCGATTTTTTTCCGAATTCTGTGTGCCAAGTCAAAAACCGCAGCCTACGCCCGCGATTATTGTTTGCTGCGACTCCCCTTTTTGGGGGAAGTCATTTTGAATCTAGCCTTGAATCGCTTCTTGAAGAGTCTGATTTTAATGATGCAGGCTGGCATTGTGATCACCGAGGCCTTGGCGCATTCTCGCGATGTGGTGGGCAATCGTAAATTGGAAGCGCACCTGCTGCGGGTGGAAACGGCTGTAGCTAACGGCGAGCCGATGAGCGATTTGATGCAGCAGGAAAAGATTTTCCCCTCGCTGGTGGTCACCATGATTGGGGTGGGCGAGCGCAGCGGCTCCATGGATGAGAGCCTAGAGGCGGTGGTGACTTATTATGATGACTTGGTTCCGCGCAAGATTAAGGCATTTTTTGCCATCCTTGAGCCGGGCTTAATCGTGGTCACCATACTGATTGCGGGCGCGGTGGCGGCGGCTGTTTTCATGCCCTTGATTTCCATGCTGCAACCCGGAGGTTATTAGGATGTCGTTTTATCAGCAAATAGCCGGTCAGCGTAGGCCAAACAGTGCCTTTACGCTCTTCGAGTTGATCGGAGTTTTGGCCATTATCTCGATCATTTTAGCCATGGTGGCACCAATGACCTTGCAGATGCTCAAATTGCAACGCCAGCAGGCAGATAAGGCGGCGCTGCCCGAGATTGCTCAGGCTTTAAAGTTGGCGATGTTACGGGAGCAGAGTTTTCCAGATGCGAGCACTGACACCGATCTGCTGTTTTGGTCGACCATGGCGGCGCGACATGGAGCCGGCAGTGCCAATGAGATTCGCTACAGCGATAATCAGCAGTCGGTGGAGCGCAGATTGTATTTTGCGGGTCCGACGGTTGATACGGCTTTTGCTGGTAATAGTTTTTTTGATATCGTGAGCGGTGCTGTGCCACCAGGAGAATGGCTCGCTGATTTTGATGACCCCCGAGAATTACGCCTACTTTTACTCTCGACGATTAATCCGGACTTGCCTTTGCCGAGTACGCTCAGCACGGCTGAGTTTGACGCGATCTGGGAGAGTTGGTCGAATGCGCCCGGGGCGCCAACGGCATCGGATGTCGGTTCATTTGGTTTGACTGCCGCTTGGGAAGGACGAGCAGGCGAGCTGAACATTGAACGGATTGACCTGCGCGACTTTTTGTGTCAGGTGGCGATCGAGAATGCATACTATGCGGACGGTTTTTATGATAGTAGTGGTCAATTGAAGGGAAGTTTTTCAGCGAGTGATTTTGGATTCAGTTCCGGGAGTGATTATCTCAGAGATTCCGTGCAGATTGGTACTGAGAATTTAGCGGGCGCGAAAGTCGCCCTAAATTTAGTCAATTCAAGTATTGTAACAGAGACACTTGATCCAGGGCCTCCACCTGTAACCATTGCTTACGAAGCTACGCGATTGGATGCAACGGATACAGTCCTTGTGCTCAATGCTGGTCGGGTTATCGATGAAACGAGTAATGCGAATATACGCATTCGGCTGCAAACTGTCGATGTCAGCGGGCCTGTAAGTAGTATAGCATATACCTTCACGGTTTATGACGCGAGCGCCACAAACTCGCGTGCGCCGATCGATCTAATTCATCCCAGTGGGGGAACGAATCATCCATTGAGTTTTACAGATCGGTACAGTAAACGCTATTTTTTAAGTGGGCAAACTTTACTACTGGGCATTCCATGGAATAATTCTGTAGCGGGAACGGTCCCCATCACAGACAACCAATCGACTCTCCGCTTTGATGGATTGAGTTGGCATTATTAGAGTAGCGATGCGATTTGTTTTAGTTTGGAATTTAGATCAAGTGAGTCTGTGGCGGGTGCGTGGCAAGCAGATACAGGCTGTAGGCCAAGCGAGTGAGATTCAGGATGGTGCCGCCCTGGTGCGTTTTTTGTCCGGACACCAGCCGCAGCTAGTGCGGCTGCGCTTGAGTGTATACATTGATCGGCCCAACTTGGATCATCGGCTGGAGCGGATGCCGTCTCTAAATAAAAAAATGCAGCGTCAGTTGCTGGTGCAGCGCCAATTAAAGCATTATGGCGGTGATGCCGAATCGAAACGGGCTTGGGATGCGCTGTCGGTGTCGACGGCCACCATTGCCGAAAATCAAGAATTGAGGCTCTGCGCTTCTTATCCCATGGCACACTTGCATGTACTGTCGGATTGGGCGCGTACAGTAGGTATCCTGCTAGACGGCTGTTTTAGTTTGCCGGCGGCGCTTGCTCAGGTGGCGTATCGAGCGCCTTCGGAGCGCGGGCGCATTGTGCCTCTTCATTTCTTTGATACGGTGTATCTAATGGCTCAGGATGCTGCGGGGGCGCCTTTATTCTTTATGCGGGTGGGGGAATTTGAGCCGGATGCCATGCGAGTCGAGCGGGCGACTCAACGGCTAGCACTGTACATTGAGCAGGATTTTGGGGCCGCCTTCGAAGTGCTACCGAGTGAGCCGACAGAAAAAGATTCGGAAGCCTTGTTACAAGCCTGTGTTCAGCTGAGTAAAAGCCAGCAGTTGAACTTGCTGCCCCATAGTGCGCGTAGGCGGCAATTTTTTCAGTGGTTTCGAATCCGTTGCATGATTGTTGGTTTGCTGCTTTTGGGTTTATCGGCTTGGCAATTGCAACAATTTATTGACCAGAGTCAGGACTTGGACCAACGGCATGCAGACTTGCTAAGCAAGCATGCACTGGGCTTAGAAAAACTACAAGCCATTCGGCAGAAACAGTCGATTGAAAAATCCCTGCAGCAAGTCATGGAATTTACCGAGGATCGCTTGAGTTTAGAAGCCGATCAAACAGCACCCGAGCTAATCTCGCAAATGCTGATGGTGGTCGTTCAGGCCATGCCGCTAAATGTTGAGTGGGATGCGCTCTCGATTCAGCCGCTTAGCGATTCTGAGCAGCTGCGCCTGTACTTAAAAGCGCGCCCACTCAATCAGCAGATAGACCTCAATGCTGCCTGGGAGGCATTTCAAGCTAAACTCAGCCAAGCTGGATTGCGGGTGCAGACGCCGACGATCGAAATGATTTATGATGGCGACAACACATCACGCTTTACTCGAAACCGCAGCTTGCAGGCTTTTGAGATTGAGCTGATGCTAGACCCTAAAATTTGATTCAATAAAAACCACTCCGATGTATCGCTATTTATTTTATGGACTTCGTTTGTTCGCTGCATGGCCCTTGTTGTTGATGCTGATCACCGCGATTGGTGGGATGCAATGGTATCGTCAGAATAATGAAAAGTCCTTAGCGGTGGAGAAACTGCTGTCGGACGTTTTTGAAGTGCAGCAGGCTTATAAGAAAGAGGAAGCGGTCTTTGATGGGATTGCCTTCAAGGACTTGCAGCGTCGAGCTCAAATTAAGGCGGGTGATTTCTTGGCAGTGAATGCGGTCAATGAGACTTATTTACAGGCTCAATTGGCGCCTGCACTGGCGGATCATGGATGGACATTGAATACCTGCGAGCTGTTGGCATTCGATCAGCCGGCAAAGTCCAATCAATTGGCCTCGGTTTACGTCGAAGCGGCCGCCTTGATGCCGATTCAAAGCTGGGACGCGAATACAGAAATGGAACAAGGAACACGTCCATTGTTGGCCTCGCTGCGGGCGATCAAGCAACTCTGGCAGACGGCCCCAACGAAGGGCATGACGCAGATTGCGATCGAGCGTACAGATTCGTTTTATGCTCTCAAATTAGGCGTTTTCATGCCGGCCTATCAGGATTTGAATGCTTTGGGAACCTTGCTGGAGGATTAGCGACCGATGGGAAAAACACTCAATAATCCAAAAGTTGTGCTGCCACTGGCGGGCGCTGCTGCCTTATTCTTAGTCTATCGCATTGTACCTGAGGCCTTCGATTTGGATCGCTACTTGCCTAAAAGTGATATCAAGCAATTGATGGATCATAAAGCGGCGGTCGATTTGCCACCTTTAGTGGATCCCGGGACGCGCGCGATGAAACTGTATGCTCAGGGTCGTTGGATGTCGGATGCTCGGGAAAAACGGGTCCTGCCCGAAGAAGACCCTTTCTATTTTTATGAAGCTCCAGTTATTACCGATGACGTGCTCAGCGAAGCTGATGAGCCTACGATCGAGATTGATCCCGACCTGTTAGACCGTTACATTGCCGAGCATTTAGGTTTGGACGCGCAGGGATTTTTTGTGCGCTTTGGTGATTTGAGAAAGCGTGCGGGTGATTCGATTCGCACGACGGGTGGTCGCGACTTGGTACTGCAAAAGATTGCAATTGCCGAGACGCCGCGCAGCGATGCGGCTTATGCGGCAGCCGTTGAGACCATTATCCGAAACTTACAACTTTTGGGGACCATGCAAGCAACTGCAGCAGCGGGGAGTGAGATTGCCTACATTGCAGGTGGTGTGCGTGATGATGCCATCTATCGTACGGGTGATTTTGTTGCTAAGAATCCTGTTGTAAGCTTATATTCTATTTTGCCTCATTCAGTCGAGTTGATTGATCGCAAAGGGACCCGCTATACTTTGTTACTGCCTAAGTAAGTCGATTGCTGCCAAGGTGCATTAGAAAAAGACTCGTCGCCGAAGTAGACAAAAGAGTACGATGGCGTAGGCGGTGATAAGAGGATACTGAGCCGACTCTGGGACGAAGTTTCCCGTCAATTTTAGCTGATCAAATGCGATGTCCTCATCTCCGTCATTGAGTTTTTCGATGATGACATGAATGGTCAGCCAATCACCATCTTCGATGCTACGTTCATGATAGCTGAAAGTGTTGTCGATCATCATACCATCGCCAATATCATCAAAATCGTTATCGATCCGGGGTGCATGATTGTACAGATCACCTGCACTATGTTGGGCTTCGATTGCAAAGATCGTCTCAACTGCTAAACTGTTTATCTGTGTTTCAATTCGGAAGGAACTGGTACTGTCCCAGTCCTGCGATCCATCCTCCGCTGCGTCTTCAGCAACATACCAACTTAAAGCTAGGTTCCGGTACTGAGCTATCGGTATGTCGGACCAGGTGAGTGTGATGCGTTGAATACTGGAATCGCTGGCATTGATGTCTTGCGCACCGTAAAATCCACTGCCTTGGTAATTGTTGTAATTTAAATTACTAGGTAAATTGTTCGCATCCAATCGACCATAATAATCGTAATTATTCTGAGAAATCAGGTTATCCGGATGACTGACGGAGTAGGCGACAACCGCATCCTCAAAATCTTCAATGAAAATAGTTTCACTGGCTGATACCAAAGAGATGAGTAACAGTTGCATGTGCCACCATTTATGGATCCAGTCGAGCATGCCGAGTGTACGTAACCCGAAGCTTTGCTAAGCTACAATAAGAGAGGAATCAAGCCTAAATCGACGCGAATACTCAGCTTGTTGCTCTCGCCAAGGCAGGGCTTCCAGCCCAACCGTTGGCGAGAGAGCCTTGCCTGCATCACAGCAAATCGGCAATCTCGGCACATGAGAGGTTTCCAGAGGTGCCCTAGAATCAATCCTAAAGTAGAGATTCAGAGAGCCGGGTTTCTCGGATAGTGTACATTCTGTAGATCACCTCTGTGATTGTATTCTATCTGAGTAAGGCCCAATGATCGCATTGAGAGCGAATCGTACACGGGGCTAAGCGTATTGACCGTATTGACTGTTTGAGTATTGGTTGTAGTAATAACCAGATCCTGTGCCACTGACATCATTTAACAAGGCGCCCAAAATAGGGGTTTCAGATTCATTGATGCGAGCGATATTAAGTTTTGCGCTAGCTCGCTTAACAGTATTGTATTTGATAACGTAAATGACGCCATCCGCCTTAGACACAACGGTGAGTGCATCACTAACAGCAGCTAATGGGGGGCAGTCAATTAAGATGCGGTCGTAGTTTTGCCGCAGTTCATTTAGCAGTTGAGCGAAAACTGGACTATTGAGCAATTGAGTCGACTGGCTGGATTTTCCTCCCGTAGGGAGAATGTCAATTCCGGGATAGACCGCTTGTTGTACCGCGTCTTCAAAAGATGTTGTTCCCTCCAGGATTTGAATCAGTCCGCAAGCATTATTTAAGCCGAGTGATTTGGCGACATTGGGGAGTCTTAGGTCGCAATCCAGGAGTAGTGTACGTTCACCATGGCTCGCAAATGTGAGGGCCAAGTTACTACTCACAAAAGATTTTCCTTCGCTGGGAATCGTACTCGTCGTCATGATGACTTGGGCTTGACTGCTTATTTTGTTCAGCTTGATGGCGGAGTAAATCGAGCGATAGGTCTCTGTTATGTGAAAATCCCCTTGTCCAGCAACAACTTTAGCCTTATCTTGATCCGACATTTTTTTGAGTCGGGGCAGGGTTCCCAATATATTTATACCGAGAGCACCCTCAATATCAACAGGTGATTTGATGCGATCATCTAAAAAAGCGACAACAAAGACTAAGCCCAGACCTGCTGCAATCCCACCAAAAAGACCAGCCGCTAAATTTAGTGGAATATTCGGGGATGAAGGATATAGTGGCGGGACTGCGTCATCAATGATTCGCACATTGGGCTTCTTTAGGCTGACCTGAGCTTCTTCAGAAGTCATTCTTTGGTTTAACGCTTGAAAAAACTGTTCTTGAACCTCGAGTTGTCGACGCAATGAGTTAAACACAACTCTTTTTTTGCTGAGATTAATCAGATCGCTGGTTTTCTCATCTAAGCGAAGACTTGCTAAATCAAAATCCTTCTGGGCCTGCTTCTGAGAGGAACGGAGCTTGTCAACCGCATTTTTAACGGCGGATGTCAACTCGTTCTCAGCTTCTTCAAGGGCTTGGTTGAGCGAGACCATCTGAGGATGTAGGGCACGATAGCGCTTACTCAAGGATGAGATTTGGATCTTATTTTCACTGATTTTCTGTAGCAAATTAGCTACGTGGGCCTGGTTAGCGATATAGTCCAATTCCCATAAAGCACGGTTTTCATTCGTGTACTGTTTGACCAGATCGGTTAAGTTGTTGATCTGATCAAGCTGAGACTTTGCTTCCAGCTTTTTGGAATTGAGTGCTGCGAGCTGCTCTCGAGCTATATTTTCTTGGCTATCCAACGAGACGGCTTGTTTGGACTCACGGTATTCTGCTAGTTGCATTTCGAGCTTCTCAACAACAGAACGCTGTTGATTGGCCCGCTTTCTTAAGTCGTCTACAGCTTCTAAGGATCCATCGACGTTTAGATCATAATTGTAAGCGATAAAGGTTTGCGCAAATAAATTGGCGATTTCGGCAGCAACATCTGGGTCTGGATGGGTATAAGCAACATTAATGATGAGGCTCATTCGTGAAGGTATTATTTTACGATCGCGACCCAGCACTTCAATCGGCGTAAGAGGTCCCCCTAAACTAATAGTATTCGTGAAGGGTTTCATGAAGCGCCTTTTCAAGTCGCCTTCGATGCGTTTATTGACTTCGTAAATAATTTTAGAACTTTCGAATATGCCAATGTATGTGTTCAGGTCTTCGGCACTACGAATTTGATCGGTGCCAACTTCATAAACTCCCTGGCCGAGCGCAGAGGGGTCGTCTCTGAGCATACGAATTTTCGCATGAGCCGTGTATTGTTCAGTTTTATTAAAGGTGTACAGAGTCGCCGCGATCAATACGATAAATAAGGCGGCCAAGAAAAACCAAATACGTTCGATAAAAATGCCCCAATAGTCCTTGAAGCTACGCTGCTCCCCTGAGCCTAAATGCTCGCCGTAGCCGTAGCCGTAGCCGTAATTTTCAGGGGTAGATACTGAATTTTCTGGTTGCTTAGAAGGTTCCATAGTTAGGCATTAGATCCAAGCGATGGCTCTAAATGATGCGTTCAGGAACCCATACTGTATCACCCACCTGTAGCACAATGTCCGATACATCGTTGTCTATCAGGATACGAGTGAAGTTGATCTCGATCTGATCGAAGCTGCCATCCTCATTCTTGCGCTTAATAATGATGGCTTTTGGGTTACCTAGGCGGCTGATGCCATTGACTCCAGCAATGGCTTCGGTGAGAGTGATTGGTCGATCCGGGGGGATCGGTACGGCACCAGGTTGATTGACGGAGCCCAATATGTTGATATATTGTGGAGCGAAGGATGCTACCAGTACAGAAATTTGAGGATTTACCAGGTAGTCGCGATTGTAGAGATCAGTAATTAGAGATTGTGCCTCGGCAATCGTCATGCCAGCAACTTTAACTTTGCCGACTAAGGCCAATGCGACGGACCCGTCTCCTTCAATGCGGATGATTTTATTGAGATCAGGTTCTTGGTAGACTTCTACATTGATAACGTCAGATGACTTTAATACGTAATTTTCGCCGACGACAATACTGACTCCTGAGCCTGAGCCGGTCGTAGTACTATTGGCATCTGAGCTGCGACTAAAATTGAAAGAAGGTCCCCCCCCTTCGGCTCCAGCATAGGCAGTTGCCAGCAAGTTTAGTAGCAGAGCCAGGTAAGTGCGTATAGTTGACATCAATTAAAAATGCCTCGCGAGAGGCATTTCGAAAGAATTGTTTTGATCGGAGACGCTTAGTAGCGCAGCGAAATATTGATGTCGACTTTGTTGTTGTCGAAGTCACTTGCTCCGCCAGCTAAGTCTGAGTCATTTTTAGAGAAGCTGTAGGCACTTGAAACTGTGCAATAATCATTCACTTGATAGCTGGCGTTGAGCCCCAAGCTTAGGAACCCATCTTCTCTAGACTGGTCTAAATAGTCACGCAGCGTGTAACCTAGGCTCGCACCTGTACGCAGCTGTTGTGAAAGCGCTAGCGACGAATTTATGTTGAATGCGGATTCTTCAATTCGGGTACCGTTGGAAGTTGAGCCGAAGTCGCGACTAATCGTAATCGAATTGTTCAACTTAGGCGTGGACTGCCAATTGAGGCTTCCATCAAGACCTAGGCTGGAGTTGTCGCGGTTGTTAGTCGTAAAGTCTGAGTCGATAAAGCGTAGACCTAACTTAATGCTGCCCGAAAGTTTTGGCAGTAAGTCTCCGCGCGCACCAATATTGATGAAGTGGGCATCAGAGCTGTAGGCAGTGTTGTTCGTGTTGGAAGCCACATCGGCAATATCTGTGTACGTATATTGGTATCCAACACTGAGGTCGACTTTAGGTGTGAGTTCGTAGAACAGATCAAAAGGCAATATGGTGCTGTCGCGATCGGCGTAATTAATTGCTTGGCTGCCGGTGTACTCGCGCTTTGATAACTTAATGCCTGATCCAAAACTAAACTTTGGGGAGAATAAATATTCGCCCTCGATTTCTAATTTAGATTCATCAGATTCTGAGAGATTACCTTTGACCTGAGCATCTCGAAGTGAGGATTGGCGCTCATCAAAGCTAGCAAGTCCGCTTATGAAGTACTTGGCCGCATTGTAATTACCTGCTAATTTGGCGTGGAAGGTTTGGGTGTCCCACTCATCGCTTTTGTCGTAACGTAGGATATCGTAGCGCGTGGTAAAATTTAGGTTTGCATTTGAAACACCACGTCCAAACACAGATTCGAATCCGGGTGAAAGTGTCAATAAGATGTCTTCAACCTCATCGCTGGAATCACTAAATAAGTTGGACTGCCAACTCAAATTGGATGAACCGGTAAAATAAACATCAACACTGTCATTAAATGAAATCAGTGGCGAAGCGCTTATGGACAGTGTAGAGGACAGTAAAGTTACGAATGCAGGAAATATATTGCGTATCATAGTAGGAGTGATATTTTGGATGAGTCAGATACTCAAGTCTAATTTATTGCTAGTGTGAATTTGCTTACTTGTCTACCGTAATCTTATCAAATACTTTATTAAGTAAATTTTTGTGCCGTTAATGAATTCTGAACATAAATCCCATTCTATTGAGCTTGGACGTCAATATCTACTGTTCGGTTTTGTGCTTCGCATTCGGCTGGGTAATGGGGCCTACAAAATAAAGTTTTTGTGGCGCCGAATTTTTCTTCTTTTCGTAACGCTATCTTTATTGGCATGGTTGGCTGTAGCCGGCTTGTTATTTGCGTTTTTTAAGTATAAGCGAGATTTTTCGCAGGTTGCTTACACGGATATGCTACTGCTCCCGATTCGTATGGCAGAACATCGTAATAAGATGGGACAGTACCATATTGAAAAGGGGCTAGACTTTTTTGAGCGAAAAGAATTTGGAGATGCCTTCAGGCTTTTACGCTTAGGACTTATCAATGCGCCGGAGCATGTAGAGGGTCGCATGATGGTCGCAAAATTTTATCGAGAAGCTTTGAGGCGTCCTGAAGTCGCGATAGATGTCGCGCTTAAAGGTATAGACTATGAGGGATTAAAGAATCCAGACTTTCTTAAGTTCTTGTTTTCTTTGCTAGCAGCAGAAAAGCGTGACCAACAAATATGTGAACTTGTCGCACAATACTTGCCTGAGGAGGTCGAAATCAATCAGGTGCATCAAATTATGGCGCATGCTGCGGCGGATGCCTACTACCAAAGAGGGCATTATGATGAGGCGGAACAACTGATTGCCGATTATAATTTGATGCAATCGATCGATAGTTTTTTGCTGATGTATCGAATAAAATGGGCGCGCGGAGAAAAACTGCAGACGATCAATAATTTAGAAGCGACTCTGCGGCGCTATCCAAACAATGATGTCATTATGCAGTTTTTAGTTTCTATTTATTTAGAAGAAAAAAATTACGCACGTGCGCGACAGTTGATTTTATTGAGATCTTTGAATGCCCCGACGAGTTTTGGGCCTAAATTAAATTTGTTGCAAATGGCAGTGATTGAGGGGAATCGTAGCGAAGTGCAGGAGCAATTTGATCGCCTGTACCAAACTTTCGGATCAGACCGCCGCGTCATCGGACAGTTAGCGGAATTTGCTGCTCAGCATGGACTGGTCGAAAAATCTAAGGATTTGTATCTGCAGGCTGATAAGGAAGACGATTACAAAGACGTTTTGGCAATTTTATGGCTGCGTTCTTACCTGCAGGCAGGCCAGTTTCGACAGGGGATCGAATATGCGTCAACTTTGACGAATTTGAATGAGCAGGTACATGTGTACAAAGATGCGTGTTTGGTGTATGCGTACTATGCTTTAGGCGAAGATGCGCTTGCGGAGTTGCATTTGAAGTCTTTTTTGCAGTTTGCGAGCATTCAGGTTCAGGACTATTTAAAGTTGGCGCTGGATTTGATCTCAATCGGACGACAAGCTATCGCCTTGGATTTGCTGAATAAGGCTCTTAAGCTAGATGGTGCGAATCAAGTTGTACTTGCGGAGGCCTTAAAATTAGACCTCGAGCTGTCAGACTTACTGTCGATTCAAGCACGATTAGAAACTTATTTAACGACGCGCAGGCCTGATCAGGCTTTGCTGCAAGCATGTTATGACAAGCTCGTAGGTGATCGCTTTATGTTTGAACGAAATCGCGCTCTTTTGTTGATGAAATTGCGTGCTTATTTGTAGTCTTAGGCGCTCAGTGCCTTGCGGCCACTGTAATCAGATTTTCGTGGAGCTGTGCTATAGATTTTACAGGATGCGGCATAAAATTATCAGCGAGTCGAAGCTAGGCTTGCACCTCAGCGCATCTTGCTTTCGATTGTGGTTATGAATGAAGACGAACCGTCCACAGCTTTTCGATCTTGGCCGCTCATCATCTCCTTGTGCGCCAGTTTGTTGGCACTTGGCACTTTGTTGTATGCGCACAAAACCAGTCAGCAGCTTAAGCATTTTAGTGATCTCCATCAAGCGGAGTTGGAAAAGTTGCAGAGCGCACGGCGTCTTATGGCTCAGTTTACCGAGCGACTCACTAAACTTGAGCTAGGCACTCAGCAAAACAAACAAGCGATTGATCGGGTCCGTTTGTACAGTTCGCAACTTGAGAAAGTAATGCAGCCAGTGGCCGCCGGAGTGGAGGATAATCGGAATAAGATGATTGAGTTGATGTCACAATTGAATCTGGAAGCTGGTGCAAAATCGGAGATTAAGCGTCAAGTCGCGAGCGAAGATACCCAGTCGTCTCTTGAGCCCACTGCATCGACTTCGCAGGCAAAGCCTCCTGTTCACCGAATTGCATCGGGTGATAATTTTGCGCGCATCGCAAAAGCCTATAATGTTGGGCTGCAGTCCTTACTCGATGCCAATCCAAACGTGGATCCTCGACGCCTGCAGATTGGTCAAGAAGTGGTTCTGCCCCTGAATTAGTGTGCATGCATCCCCTCAACAACCCCAGCCTGCAGTTTGGGAGCTTCTCGATGATCGATTGCTTCAAGACTGCCGAGTTTGGGATTTGAGAGCCCGTCGTTATCGATTACCACGGCAGGGTAAAGAAGCTGATTTTTATTATATTGATTCGCGTGATTGGGTCATGGTGCTGGCGCCAACTTTACAGGAGCAGTTTGTCATGGTTCAGCAATTTCGCTGTGGATCAGCAGGGCTTTCCTGGGAGTTCCCTGGGGGAATTGTGGATGGCGGTGAGGATCCTGTGCAAGCGGCTATTCGCGAATTACGTGAGGAGACGGGTTATCAGACGGAGAGTGCCCGTATTATCGGGCAGTGTAATCCCAATCCAGCGATTTTAAACAATACTTGTTACATCGTGTTGGCTGAGCCGGTAAAGCCCATACCAGGTGCGATGGATTGGGACGCGCACGAAGAACTACGGACGAGCTTACTGGCCAAAGCGCAATTGATGGAATGGGTTAAAGCGGGCAAGGTACAGCATGCGCTTGCTTTAGTGGCCTTATTTTACTACAACTTACAGTTATGAGATCGCACTCATTCGAGTCGCCGCCATCACAGCAGGGTCTAAGTCCGTCGATAGATATTGTCGTTCAAAAAGCGTTGATTCAAGTGCAGTTTGCAGGAGAGTGGAGTCTGGTTCGCAAGCGCCCTGATTGTCTCAAGCAACTGGAGAAAAGTAAGATAGATCCATCTAAGTTTTCGAAAATTAGTTTTGATGGTTCCAGATTAGCCAGCTGGGATAGTTCTTTTTTGCTGGCTGTTCAGGGGCTGATTGCATGGGCCCAAAGCCAGCAGCTGGAATATTCTACAGATCGCTTGCCGGAAGGCGTGCTTCGATTGTTATCAATTGCCCACGAAGGCACCTGCTTTAGCTCAAATCAGGCGGAGTCTCGTTCAACGCCAGCATTTTGGGATTACGTTTCAAAACTAGGGCGTTCCTGGCTTGCTTGGCAGCGACTTGTCGGCGAACTCGCGCAAGCCCTGTGCGCTTGTATATGTGGGCGATTTCGCTTTCAGGGGAAGGATTTTGTCGAGCTTGTGCATGAGACAGGCCTAAAGGCGCTGGGGATTGTCAGTCTGCTCAGTTTTTTGACGGGACTGATCATTGCTTTTATTGGTATTGTGCAATTACAAAAACTGGGTGCAGATTTGTATGTTGCTGATTTGGTAGGCCTGGCGATGACACGTGAATTGGGCGCCTTAATGGTGGGGGTGATTATGGCGGGTCGTACTGGTGCAGCGTTTGCTGCACAAATCGGGACCATGCGCGTCAATGAGGAGCTCGATGCATTTGAGAGTTTCTCGATTGCTCCGGTCGCTTTTTTAGTGGTGCCCCGTGTCTTGGCGAGCATGTTAATGCTGCCTCTTCTGGGGGCCTGGGCTTGCTTGATGGGCATTCTTGGGGGTCTATTGGTCTCTTTGAGTCTTACTGATTTAGGCTTTATTCAGTATGTGCATGAGTTACAATATGCAGTTAGCCTCGGTGATTTTTTGGGAGGTCTTTTTAAGTGCTGGGTATTTTCATTCATTGTGGCCATGACAGGTTGCTTCCAGGGCTTGCAATGTGGACGCGATGCGCGGTCGGTTGGGCAGGCGGCTACGGCGGCGGTTGTTTCAGGGATCACATGGATCGTGCTCGCAGATGCGGTATTAGCCATTTCATTTAACCGCCTTGGGATCTAGCCATGTCAATCTGTAGCGATAGTGTCATTCGAGTGCATGAATTAGGGATTGGCTATGGTGGCCAAGCCCTATTAGATGGGCTAAATTTTGAAATTAAGCGGGGTGAAATTAAGATGATCGCGGGCGCGAGTGGTTGTGGAAAAAGTACCTTGCTGCGACATTTGATGGGCTTGGATGTGCCGATCAAAGGTGAAATTTTTCTCGAAGACGGCGTGTTTTCCCCTGTCAATCCTAGTTTTCAGTCCATGCGTCGTCGATGTGGGGTATTGTTTCAAGGAGCCGCTTTATGGAGTGATCGAACTGTACATGAAAATATCGCACTGCCGATGCAGTATCAGTCGCAGCTAACATCGGCTGAAATCGATGGAATGGTTGCACTCAAATTAGCACTGGTTGGCTTATCTGGTATGGGGGCGAAATATCCTGCGGAGCTGAGTGGCGGCATGCGCAAGCGTGCGGGCCTAGCGCGCGCGTTGGCTCTAGATCCGGAAATTATTTTCTTAGACGAGCCCTCAGCCGGCTTAGATCCTATCAGCTCGCGGCATCTTGATTCTTTAATTCTGGAGTTGCGTTCGGTGTTGGGAGCCACCTTCGTGGTGGTCAGTCACGAATTGTCCAGTCTATTTAGGATTGCTGATTCCGTTTTGTTTTTAGATGCACTGACTCAGGGAGTGATTGCGGATGCGCCGCCACAAAAGCTCTTGAATGATCCCCAAGTGGATCCTAAAGTGCAGCAGTTTCTATCTGCTAGAAAATGAAATTTTCAATTTAGGGCAAACGTGAAGACCGACCATGACCGAGAGCAGAGCAATTTTTATTTTTGAAACAGTCGACTCTGTTCGCATTAGGGCTGGCAGCCCCTCGGTGCGCAGATCAACACCGTCCGCCCACAGCAAGCAGAAATTTCGTCTCGTAGGAGATTTTTATAGCTGCTCTTTAGCTTGGTCAGGGATGGGATCAGTGATAATGTCGAGAAGGGGTCATTAGTTTGAGAAAGGATACGAAAGCATTACTAATTGGGCTCTTTGTGAGCCTGTCCTTGAGCTTGCTGGTAGCAATCGTGTTCTTGTTGGGCTCACAAACTTGGTGGGCGCCAGTGGAGCGCTACATTTTATTTTTTGATCAGTCGATCAATGGCTTAAATATTGGATCAAAGGTCAAGTTTCGGGGTGTGCCGATCGGTGAAGTGGAATCGGTGATGATTCGAGCGCAGAATCAAAGGGCTGATTCGAGTGCGATACCTGTTGTCATTCGTCTAAACACCAATCGAATCCAACATAAACTCGATCAGCAGGGAGACCCTGTATCACCTGCCAGTTTTAGAGGCTTTGTGGAGCAAGGCTTAGTGGGACAGTTAGGCTTGGAGAGTTTCATCACTGGCTTACTTTTTGTTGAGTTGAGTTTTGATGCGCAGGCTGCCCGCTCATGGCGGCCGCATCTAAGGGACCGTGAAACGGGGCAGGAGATTCCGACTTTGCCGTCGTCATTGGATCAAATTACCGAAGATCTGGCACAATTGATTAATCGCTTGCGGCAAATTAATTTCGAACAGCTTGATCAGAGCATGGCATCTGTTCTGGCTGAAGCCCAGCGAGTCCTCGTAGGGATACAGCCCGAGCAGCTCAGTAAGTCCATGCTGGCGATGGAATCGGCATTTGACGCTATTGAGTCGACGGCTCACTCATTCCAGATCGAAGAGGGAAGCTTTGAGACCTATTTGGATGATTTGACGGGTCAATTAAAGCAAACTTTGAGTGGTTTGGATCAACTATTATTGGACTTTAAAGGTTTTATCGAGGCTGATTCGACTCTTAGCGTAGAGCTTAGTCACACTTTACGAGAGTTTGGGCGCAGTGCTCAATCTGTACGACGGCTAGCGGAGTATTTGGAGCGCAACCCTCGAGCGCTGTTGTCGGGGCGCTCTGAGCAAACGGAGGATTAAACTATGATCAAATTAGGTCCCATATTGGTGGCAGTCATTATTTTAATGTCTTCCAGTTGTGTAAACTTAGAGCCTGTTGTAGATCAGACACGTTTCTATGCGCTCGGATTGCAGTTGGGGCCCACACAGACAGCTGCAAAGTCTGATTTGATGAAAATTCATGTCGAGCGCCCCAATTTGCCGAGCTATGTCGAGAGCGTGGAGCTACGCTATTTCGGAGGCAATGGGGAGATTCATAGCTTGAAAAATGCGCGTTGGTCAGAGCCAGTTGAGTATGGGGTGGTGCGCTCACTCAATGCTGCGCTCGGGCATCACGGGCGCCATTTTATATCTTATTATCCCTGGCCTAAGCCTCGGGATACGGCTGCTGTATTAAAATTAAACATTCATAAATTAACTGCGCATGCTGATGGTGCATTTGATTTCATTGTGGATTGGAAACTTGAATCAACAGACCAGCTCGAAATGCATCGATCTGTATTTACTGCCCAGGGCGTTCGATGGGATTTGGGAGATGCTTCGAGTCTTGTAGTGGCTTGGGATGTGGCTATTTCGCAGCTAGTATCGGCGATCTACACGTATTGTCAGCCTGTATTTGTGGAGGCAAAAGGGGGCCACAACTAGCAGCTTTGCTGAACACTAAGATCGGCCTCATTTTCACGCTGGAAATTCCGATTGCTATTTTTTTAGATTAAGCCATACCATGGCTGCTTATTTATGACTGAAATAGCGAGCCATCAAGATACTTCACACGATTTATATCAAGTTCGTCTGCAAAAGTTAGAAAAGTTATGCTCTGATGGGCGCGATCCTTTTCAGGCTAATTGGCAGCCAACGCACCGTTCACAAGACGCTTTAGCGGCTTACCGCGAAGATGCGTCTGATGATGCGCAAGTCATTGTTCGGATTGCAGGTCGAATCATGGTTTTTCGTGTCATGGGAAAGGCCAGTTTCATTAAAATACAAGATAGTGCAGGCATTATTCAATGCTATGTCACTCGAGATGAATTACCCGAGGGAGAGTATAATCAATACTTTAAGAAATTAGACTTGGGGGACATTATTGGCGTCGAGGGGCGTTTGTTTAAGACTAAGACGGGTGAAATTACGATTCGTGTCAGCGCTTACCAGCTAGTGTCGAAGTCGCTACGTCCGCTTCCAGAAAAATGGGCAGGCCTGACGGATGATGACAAAATATATCGTCAGCGCTACTTGGACTTAATTGTGAACCAATCCTCACGTCAACGCTTCAAGCAACGTAGCCAGATTATTCAACAAATTCGCACTTATTTATGGGGACTGGACTTTAATGAAGTTGAAACTCCAATTTTACAGACGGTTGCGGGGGGAGCTGCAGCGCGTCCCTTTGTCACCCACTCGAATGCTTTGGATTGTGATTTTTATATGCGCATCGCTTTAGAGCTTTATTTGAAGCGGATGTTAGTCGCAGGCGAGGATCGTGTTTTTGAAATTGGGCGTGTCTTTCGCAATGAAGGGCTATCCCGTCGCCACAATCCTGAATTTACCATGTTGGAATTGTATCAAGCATACAGCGATTTCCGAGGTATGATGCAGTTGACCCAAGGCTTAATTCAGCATCTGGCACGCAGCGTGATTGGCACATTAGAGATTGAGCGCCCGGATGGAACTCTAATTAATTTAGCAGGAGAGTGGCGAGAAGTTAGTTATAAGAACTTGATTCTTGAAGCGACTGAAAATCCTGATTGGTTTACATTATCACGTGACGAAAAATTGCAGCAAGCTCGGGACTTGGGGATTGAGGTTAACCCTGAACTCGAGGATTATGAGATCACCAATAATGTATTTGAGAAGTTGATTGAACCCACACTTATTCAGCCCACTTTTGTGACGCATATTCCAAAAGAGCTGTGCCCTTTGGCTAAAATTACTCAGGGAGATTCCAGCACAATTGACGTATTTGAGTTGTGTATTAACGGACAAGAAATCGCACCCGCGTACTCAGAGCAAAACGATCCGATTGTGCAGCGCCGCATGTTTGAAGCGCAAGTTGGTGAAGAGCAGCAGAACATGGATCGTGAGTTTTTAGAGGCTCTCGAGTACGGCATGCCACCAGCAGGCGGTATGGGACTGGGGATTGATCGTTTGGTGATTTTGTTAACGGGTGCGGAGAGTATTCGAGATACGATACTATTTCCTAGTTTAAAGCCTATCCGAAAGGACGAGTTGTCTTAATGCCGACGTGTTTATGGACGTGCTTTTAGGCTTAGGATTACTGTTGGGGATGGGCTTGGGCTTGATAGTGGCCCATTTTTATCTGCGACGACGTTATGCGCAATCCTTGCGCGAGCGGTCTGAGAAATTAGAAGTTGAAATGCGAGAAGCCAAGCTAGTGGCGCGCGAACAGTTTATTGAATCTGAGTTGGCACTAAAAAAGCAGGCTTCAGATTTGCAGTCACAGCAGCAATTGCAGGCGCAAAACGCAGATCAGTTAGCAAAAAAAGAACTCAGCCTAAATGAGCAAATGGCTGCCCTGCAGCTAAAAAAACAGCGCTTGAGTGCACAAGAAGAAGAGCTTAGCCAGAATCAGCAAGCTTACCATAAGAGCTTAGAGCAATTGGCGGAAATGGATTTGGAACAAGTCCGCTCTGAACTAGTCAATAAGGCTGAGATTGATTGCGAACAGCAAATTCGTCTCATGCGCCAACAAAAAATGGGGCGTGCTGAGTTTGAAATTACGGAAGACGCTCGCAGAGTCCTGCTAGCGGCAATGCAGCGGATCACCAGTCGGCCGATGAACGATGCAACGGCGACGGTGGTTGCTTTACCGAGTGAGGAGATGAAGGGACGCATCATTGGCAGAGAAGGACGTAATATTCGTACTTTTGAGCATGCGACGGGAACAACCCTCATGATTGATGAGACCCCAGATTCTGTCCTTATTTCCTGTTTTGATCCTGTGCGCCGAGAAATTGCTCGTATTGCTTTGGAGGGACTTTTGAAGGATGGGCGGATTCATCCTGCTAGTATCGAGGACGCTGTCATCTATGCGGAAAAACAGATGGATGAGACCATTGTCGATTTAGGAGAAACTGCTTTGATGCAATTGCGATTATCCAATGTGCACCCAGAGGTGGTTCGTTTGTTAGGGAAACTAAATTATCGACTATCCAACAACCAGAATACATTGGCCCACTCTGTCGAGGTCGCGAATTTGTGTGCGCTGTTGGCGAGTGAAATTGGCTTGGATGCAAAAATTGCGAAACGTGCAGGTTTATTTCACGACATTGGAAAAGCGCTACCTGAAGAGTTTGCAGGCAGCCATGCACGAGCAGGTGCTGAGTTTGTGAAGCGCTACAGTGAATGTCCGCAGGTAGTGAATGCGGTTGCGGCCCACCACCAAGAGGTGCCCGCAGAGAGTGTTTATGCGCCCTTAGTGATGGTTGCTGATGCATTGTCGGCGGTACGGCCAGGAGCGCGAACATCCTCAATTGATGGCTTTATTCAGCGGGTGCGGGCAGTCGAAAAGATTGCGCAGGCGCAAGCTGGCGTGCGTGAGGCCTATGCGATTCAAGCGGGGCGCGCAGTGCGGATTATTGTTGAGCCGAATGAGGTTGACGATGATGCTGCTCGACAAATGGCCTTTGATATTCGAAATCAGATTGAATCGGAATTGAATTATCCTGGAAGTATTGAAATTACGGTGATTCGTGAACAGCGCTTTTCGGAAACTGCTGTCTAAGTGATGCCTTCTTGGATACGTTTACTTGTTGTGATGCTGTTGGGCCCATTGCATGGTCAGCCGCAACAGATTTTTCACCTCGACTCTGGTGATTGTGTGATAGGAGTCGAAAGCGCAGCTTCTGGTGGCGCGACGGTTGTGGTCAATTCAACTGTACTGGGGACGGTGAGTTTTGATCGAGCCCGGCTGGTCAAAGTCGAGCCAGTGAAATCAGTTAAGCTTTCGGTGGCGAAGCCTATTCAACAAGCTGTAAATGCTCAGAAAAAGTCTGTATCACCCTCTCTTTCGCCTTTAACGGTTAAAGCAGTGACCCCAGAGCCTATTCCGTCAAAATGGGGTTCACTGAAGACTTACTGGGAGCGGATTGCCAACTTAGACGCGCCAAAGTCTTGGAAGGGTTCTTTGCATATCGGGTTGCATTTCAGCCAGGGAGATCGTCAGTGGTCTGAAAACAATGTGCGTGCTAAACTAGAGATTCAGAAGCCAGAGCGTGCCGACTTTTATCGCATAGAGGGCCAGTACATGTATCGTCAATCTGAGAAAAGTGATGGTGAGCTCTTTAAGTCTCACGATCGCTACAACGCTAAACTGACCTATCGTTATGACGTGCATGAGCATTGGTTCTTGCAAAGTGTGGGGGATGCACGGGTGGATCAAATAAAAGGTATTGATCGCGATCAAAAATTATTGTTTGGCGGTGGCTATCAATACAAGCCCAGCAAAAAGTTGAAGTTTTTACTGGGATCCTCATTTGGGATACGCGATTATAAATCAAATGGTACCGAAAATTTTAATGGGCAAAACCAGGTCTTAAATTGCTTTCAGGAGTTGAGTTGGCACCCCAGCAAACGTTTGCGCTTTTCTCAAAATCTAGATTATAATGTGAATCCTCAGTTCCAGAGCCAATATAACTACGTGCTAAGGGCGTCCTTCAGTTACCGCTTAACGGATTTAGTGGGCATCCAGTTATCGGTCAGCGAGAACTATGATAATGATTTGGGTGACGGGGTATCTTCAAAAAATGATGTCTTGTGGCGTAATTCTCTCGTCTTCTATTTTTAGAGCACCTCTGGAAATCTACTATGACCGAGACGAAAGACTTGCCGCTTGCTGTGCGCTGGCGGCTTTGCTCTCGCCAAGGCAGGGCAAATCGGCAATCTCGGCACATGGGAGGTTACCAGAGGTGCCCTTTTAAAGCATTTTTGCCCTAATTAGAAGATATTCGATGGGTTGGTTTACAACAGGCCTTGTTCTTTTAATAGTGACGAAAAGTAGGGGATGAGTTGTTTTTTGCGACTCACGATTCCAGGGAGTTCAAAGATGCCGGTCTTGCCACGTTCAGTAAATTTAATTCCCTCTCGGATTTCGGCATCTCCCGAGAAAATAAGCAGTGAATTCTGGGTATTTATGTCCGAAATCATCAATAAGCTAAACAGTAGGCCCTCTTTTTTGTTGTAGTTGTCCAGCGCTTTCTTGAGTGCTGTTTCTTTATTCCAAAAATTCGCAAATCCAAGTTCCTCTATCTGAGAGACTGAGTAGCGGAGGACGCCTTCGTCGTAAACTTTACAGTCCGCGTGAATAACCTTTTGGGGCGTATTATTGACAATGAGTGAGCCTGCGGTGAATATTAGATCCGCTAGCTGACTGGATTCAATCTCTGCGATAGGTTCTAGCCATTTTAAAAGTTCGCCCTCAAGAGGGGTTGTTGTGGGGCTATTGAGCAAGAGCGTGTCTGATATGATGCCTGCCATCATGATACCAGCAATCGATTTTGAGGGTGTCATTGACTTTGCCCGAAACAACTCGGCAACAATAGAACAAGTTGAGCCGACTGGTTGATTGATAAATAGGATGGGCTGTTCCGTCGGGATATTCCCGAGGCGGTGATGATCGATGATTTCTGTAATGTGAACTTCGGATGCACCGCTAACTGCTTGCTCGAGTTCATTGTGATCAACGAGGGCGATGCGTTTCTTACTCGGCCTGAGAATATCACTTTTAGAAAAGACGCCCACCAGCCGTTTTTCGTTGTCGATCACGGTATAGAGTGAATCATTTAGATTGGCAATTCGACGTTTGACCGAGCTGACACAATCTGTTTTAGCGAAGCTGTGCACTTGGGTGTCAATCAGGCGCTCTATGTGAGTGGCTGTACGGATAATCCAAGAGGTGGTGGCGGAGTCATAGGGACTGATGATGAGTGAGATCCCTTGATCTTTGGCCGCTTGAATAATGGTTTCAGACACCCTCAGTGCACCCGTAATCACCAGTAAGCGCACGCCTAATTCGATGCAGCGTTCCTGAATATCTAAACGATCTCCGACAATAATCACACTTTGGTCAGCCGCAATACCGGCCACATTGTGGTGTTTCCCAAATGAATGAATATCCATGGCGCCGACTCGCAAATAGAGTTCTTCAATTTTCTCAGAGTCTTCACTGTGTACCACTTGTGCACTCAGTGATTGGATGATGGAGTCAATGCTTGTGTGTACTCGCCGCATTGATAAGGGATCATTCGGTTTGGGTATGAAAAATTCACCCAGTTGAAAAATGGAGATCATGCCGACCACATGGCGCTGTTCATTGACCACTGGCAGGGCCCGTACATCATGTTGATCGATGAGTTCGAGCGCCTCGGTACAGGTGCTGTGGGTATTTAAACTCTTAATGTTGCGCTGCATAATATCTTGCAGCCGGGGAGTCACATCTCCGATAAAAATCGGCAATTTGGCGTTAAATTTATCTAAAATCGCATCGATACGCGCATTGGAGTTTCCGCAGCGGGCTGCTATATAGTGAGTTTCTCCGAGCAGGTTTTTGTACTCTGCGTAGGCAAGTGCCGAGCAGATGGCATCCGCATCTGGGTTTTTGTGGCCAAGTATGTAAATGGGTTCCTGCATCGAGTTGTAATGTTTTAAGGTCTTGTGATGAGTAATGTTTTCGAGTGAGCACGCATGGCAGCCATTATTATAGATCGAGGCTGCCTAATGTGGGGCGACAATTTGTAGCATATGGGCGCAGCTATTTTGTGGGTCGAGCTCGACGTAAGCCGTTTCGGCACCCCATTGGTATGATATTTTGTTCGGACTGAAAAAATCAACTAATTGTATGTGTGCCTCAGAGGAGTTAAATAGTGATGATGGCAGTTGTAAGCTGCCGACTTGTCGCTGGTGCCAGTCCATATTGATGACAATGATCCAGCGGTCTGTTTGACTAAAGTCTTCTTTAATGAAGGCAATTATTTGATCGTTTGTACAGGGGATGAAGCGAATATTTCCGGTGCGTTGAAAGGCCTGGTGCTGTTGTCTGATTTTATTGATACGTTTGACTTCACTATTGATGTGACCTTTGGCATACCAATCCCACTCCTTTAGCTCGTATTTCTCGCTGTGATTATTTTCTTCCTTCCCGGGATAGGGCTCATAGTCGATTGTCGTATACGCTGGCCCATAAATTCCGATATTTGAACTGAGAGTCGCGGCTAAAAGATAGCGTACAATGTAAGCATTGCGATTATTTTCCTGCAGATCCGCGTGTAAAATGTCAGGCGTGTTGGGCCAAAAATTAGGCCAAAAATAATCGCTGACGGGGGTGCGGGTTAATTCTTCGACATAAGCTTGTAGCTCTGCTGGGCTGTTACGCCAGGTGAAATAGGTGTAGCCCTGGGTAAAACCTGCTTTCGCTAAGAAGTATTTGCGTTTGGGGCGGGTAAAGGCTTCAGCCAGAAAAAGCACATCTGGATGATCAGCCTTTAAATTTAAAATACACCAGCGCCAGAAGTGCATCGACTTTGTGTGGGGGTTATCAACCCGAAAGATCTTAACTCCCTTCGAGATCCAAAATTCAAAAACAGATTTTAAAGATTCCCATAAATTTTCCCAGTCCTCGGACTCAAAATTAATGGGTAAAATATCTTGATATTTTTTGGGCGGATTTTCGGCATATTGAACTGTACCATCTGGTCGCCAATTAAACCACTGCGGATGTTCTTTGACCCATGGATGATCGGGGGCGCACTGAAAAGCGATGTCCATTGCGAGCTCCATGTCTAACGCGTGGCATTGCGTAACAAAGGCTTCAAAATCTTCAAAAGTCCCCAGTTGTGGGTGGAGGCTGGTATGCCCGCCCTCTTGAGCGCCGATTGCCCAAGGACTCCCCACATCGTCCTGGCTGGCTTCAAGTGTGTTGTTTTTTCCTTTGCGAAATTCGCGACCAATTGGATGGATTGGTGGTAGGTAAATGACATCGAAGCCCAGTTCAGCGATCAGAGCTAGTTTTTGGGCGGCGTCACTTAGGGTCCCATGTTGGCGTTTCGAGGGGCCACAAGAGCGGGGAAAAAATTCAAACCAAGTGCTAAAAATGGCACGTTCACGCTCAATTAGCATTAATGAGCGATCGCTAACGGTCTGATGGCTGCGCTGAGGATAGCGGCGCGCCAGTTCAATGACGGCAGGGTCCAAAGCAATCCCTATGCGCTGCTGGATAGAATTTTGGCTATCCTCTAAAGCATTAGCCCAATGCTCAAGTTTTTTGGCATCAGCGGCATTTGCTGACGCGGCTGCTTTGTGTAAGAGTCCAGCACCAATTTTACATTCGACATCCAGCGGAATTCCTTCGGCTTGTTTTTTTACAAAACCTGTTTGCCAGCTTTGGTAGTGATCGACCAGGCCAACGACTTCGTATTCAAACAAACCGATTGCATCGCTTTTGTAGATCGTCGCGAAACAATCATTCCCTTCATTTTCCATAGGAATGGACTGCCAAGCTTTCGTTTTGAGGGGACGTAGGCGTAGTTCGACTAATAGAGCGTCATGCGAGTCCGCAAAGACATGTGCCTCAAACCGAATCCAATCTCCCAAAACCCGCTTGAAGGGGGCTTGGCCGCCATCGATTTGGGGCTGAATCGAGTCAATGACGACACGTTGGGTTCCCGTATGTTTAGATAAAAAATGCATAGCTTTGACTTAATTAGCGAGTGTGAGATGCGATCAAGTTTTTGTAGAGTTCTCTAGTTTGCTCTGCAATACTGTGCCAACTGAAAATGTCTACTGCACGCTTACGACCCGCTTGTGCAAATTTGTGGCGCATGGCAGGATCTTCCATTAGGCGGTTAATCTGATGGGCTAAGTCTGAAGCGTAAGCACTTGGGTGCAGAGGATTGAAGGGAGTTTCTTTTTGCTGAGCTAGGGGCACTAATAATCCTGTCTCATCATGGACAACAACTTCGGGGATGCCTCCGACCATCGAGCCGACAACGGGGGTCTCGCAGGCCATCGCCTCTAGGTTAATGATGCCAAAGGGTTCGTAAATCGATGGGCAGCAAAAAACCGCAGCCCCCGAGTATAGGTCTATGATTTCACGCTTGCTGACCATCTCATCGATCCAAACTATGCCAGGGCGGCTTTGAGTCGCTTGCGTCACAGCCTGCTTCATTTCCTCCGCGATGTCGGGTGTATCGGGCGCACCAGCACACAAGACAATATTGTAGCCTGTATGCATGTGTTGGATGGCCTCCACTAAATGAATGATTCCTTTTTGCCGGGTGATACGGCCGACAAATAGTAAATAGGGCCGGCTGGGGTCGATCCCGTATTTGTTAAGCGTCACACTGGCATCTCGCTTGTCGTATTCTGTGGTATCGATCCCATTGTAGATCACATGAATTTTATCCGCGGCTATGGAAAAATGTTTTAAGATGTCTTCTTTTGTGCCCTCAGATACAGCGATGACGGCATCGGCCATTTCCAGCGCAGTGCGCTCCACCCATGAGCTAAAATCATAACCGGCACCCAATTGCTCTCTCTTCCATGGCCGCAGGGGTTCCAGCGAATGAGCGGTGACCACCAGCGGAATTCCATAATTTAGCTTCGTCAGAATTCCGGCTAAGTGGGTGTACCAAGTATGGCAATGTACAATATCCGCTTGGTTGCCATCGGCATTGAAATCGATCGCCGTTTGCGAGCTTTTCAAAATGCTGTGCAAATTTGTTGGGGCCTTGTAGGGCCCTGCATTTTGCTGGTAACCCGTCACTTTGAGAGGCCAATTCGTGTCATTTTGATCACCAAAGCAACGCACGTCCACCTGGGTCTCGCTTAGTTTGGATAATTCCTTGGACAAGTATTCAACATGTACGCCTGCGCCTCCATAATTGTAGGGTGGATATTCGTTGGTATAAATGAGTGCGTTCATTGGATAGCGTGAGGGTTGCAATGCTCAACAAGTGGACAAGGTCAAGTACTTAGATTGTGAACAATAGATCATTGTATAAGGATGGGAACGTAAAGTGAGTCAGACATCAACGGAAATTTTTACGGTGGGGTCGCTTTGGGGAAATTCCTACAGGCTCAGCATTCTAATGTACTGAGATGTCGGCAAGACTTTCGGTTATGATAGGTTTTTGGAGATGTCCTGAGTCGCATGCTGAATGATCGAACAATTGCGATTGTGTCGGGCGCGTACAATGGATTTAGAGTCATTGAACGCTATCTAGGCTGTTTTTCACAAAATGCATTCGGCCTCTGCATTCAACTCGGATTATGCAATCGCACGAGCAAGGTGCTCGCTCGGCAAATGAAGGCCGAGAGAGCGTATAAATAACCTATTATAAAGTTACTAATAAATATAACCTGACTGTTGAAAAAGTCGGTTGGCATAGTTCGGATTCAATGTAGGCATATGCTTCGCTGATGGTCTGAAAAAGTGGTTCTTTGGAATGTGCACAAAAAAAGCTGCCATTGTTCAAAACAAAGGCAGCTTTTAATGCGATTTTGAGGGGGAAAGGTTTACAATGAAGGTGCTCGCAAAATTTTGTCACTAGGGTGAATGTCAGCCATGTTCGAGGTTAGCGTGCCTGTCGACGGGTTGACGAGTTGGCCGTCTTCGGGACCTATTTCGTTGTAGAATTGAACGTGGCCATCCAAGTAAGCGATGTGTCCGCCCAAGCCCCAGGGACTGTCTTTCCCCCATGTGCCTGCTCCGGCGCCACTAATTCTGAGCCCGCGGGTCCATAGCAGGGGTGTGGTTGAGGTTGGTGCATTTCCGCTAACTCCGATTGCGAAATCATAACCGACTGGTGCATCTTGTTTCCAGTTCGGAGCGGTCTTAAAAATATTGTCTTCGTCTCTAAATCCCACTATTGCAGGCACCTCTTCTGCGTAGTTAGCTACCAAAGGGTCGGATCCAATGATCCAAATAGACGCGTCACTAAGTGAGGAGTGCTTCGCTAAAAATTGAGCCACACCTGCGACCCCAGTGTAAGTGATATCCGCATCCGCATCCATCTTTGATTTCGAGAGGGTGCGTACTCGTCCGCCTGAAGTTGAGTAGGTCGCATAAGAAATGGCAATTGAGCGCATATTGTTAGCCGATTTGGCTTTGTTGGCGACATCGCGTACTTTGCCGACTGCAGGGATCAAAATACCCGCTAAAATACCAATAATGGCGATAACTGTTAGGAGTTCAATTAGAGTGAACCCACGTTTGGAGGATGAGGTATTCTTCATATAATAAGGGTAATTATAGTATAATGTATCAGCAGAGGTTTGCTGTATTGCAAGCATGATTTGCGTGAATTTGCACCGCAATCTAATACTAGAGTTAAATTTGAGTGTCAGTGTATTCTTAATATGGTGAACGGGAATTTCTGGCAGGTTGATTAAACAGAATCTAATGTTTAATGACGATGTTTGTAAATTTGAAAATGGAAATCCTGTAATATGGCTTATTTATTTTTAAATTGCATGTCTAATTGTGCAAGACCTTTCAATAAGGCTTCAAAAAGGGGTTCTTTTTTGAGCACATCGATGTTTTCGTTACTCGATAGGCGCACAAAAAACTGCTCTTTTCGTAAATTTAGACCGTGCTTTTGGATGTCGTTAATGGCTCCAAAAATATTGGGAGTTCCCATTTGTTTATAGGTATGCGAGCGTCCGCCGACTATATGCCAAAAGTAGACGTGTTCGTTGTTACCATCCTTATTGTAGATGCCGAATTCAGCAGGTTCCAGTTGGTAATCGGCAAAGCTAAAGGGCACGCTGTGTTCACGTAGCTTACAGGTCCAGCCATTTAAGATCCAGCAAGTGTCAGGTGTGTGCGCTCCTGCCCAGCGATAAGATGCTTTTCCGGGTGTCCAGTAGGCAATGTAAAGTCCGATGCGTAAGCCTTTTTTTTGATAGATGCGATTAATCACATCGTCAAAATTCAAAAAATCGCTTATACGCGCACTGGATTCGGGTGAATCTGCAATATCTTGATCTGTGATTTCCCAATGCTTAAAATTGTCGGGAAATAGGCTTGTTAAGCGTTGCTGGAGCTTCGCTTGAGGTGGCGGGATGCATTCAAAATAGGCACAAAATCCAACCACGCTTGCGAGTCCTGCAAGGCCTGAATAAAAAACAAATTTTTTTATATGTGATGTCATCGGCTATATTAACTCTGGCTAGCATGGCGACACTTCATCGCGATTAAGACTTTATTATATGGACAGGGCTTATGGATCTGTCAACGCATACAGTATGCGCATTCGTGTCGATAAAGAGGGGAACTTTGGTTCCTGGGGGCCACTTTCATGGAGCAATCTGTTGGATTGGTTGATATGCTTGCAGGCCGTTTTGATTTTAGTGTTCAGTTTTTGGGCATCAACTCGTGGTGTGAGTGCACTTGCCTATACTATGCCGCTTGTGGCAGCGATGTGTATCAGTCATGCTGGGGCGATCTACCTCAGTAAAGAAAGACCTTTGCGTATCAGTCAGGTTCCTTTTTTCTTTCTGCCACTATTGTTGTGGGTGGGCTTGCATATTTATTCTGAGCAATCCAATGGGATTGCAGCAATTGAGTGGCTGTGTTGGCTGCAGCTTTTTATTTTCTTTTGGGTTTTATCCAATCATGGACGTATGCGCGCGCAGGCAAAACTGCTATGTGCCGTGCCCATGGGGCTACTGCTGTGGGCTTGTTTTTTGCCCTTGTGGAAGCGTAAGCTTATTGGGAGTACACAATCCAATTTGATTGAGGGCAATAGTGATTCAGTTGCAGCTAGTCTGCATGCCTTTCAGCTGTTTGCGAATTATGAATTGTGGGGCGCCTATATTGCTCTCTGTGTGCCAGCTTTCTTTATTGCCGCTTTGCTGTCGCGCCTGGAGACCATTGTACGTATATTGTTTACTTTTTTAGTGATATTTTGCCTATACGTTTTGGCGAGCCATCATGTTTGGGGCGCATTTGCTATTTCATTACTTGCGCTGGCTTATAGTGTATTTCGATTCGGTCAATTTACGCAAGTTGTGCGAAAGTCTGTTTTGGCGGGTGCGATTGGGCTTGCAGTGCTGCTGCTGCTGGGCGAAGCATTTTTTGCTGAAAATGTACAGTCTGCTATATTGTCGGCCAAGGAAGTCGAATTTATTGGCTTCGGCACGTATTTGTCGGGGATGGGCCGCGGGGCTTGGCTCCACATTTTATCGGATAGCTCCCATTTGGGGGCGCTTTTAAAGACCGATCTGGCACTTGTCTGCTTGCAGTACGGATTGATTGGTTTGCTTGCTGGGCTGGTTCCCTATGCCTTTATCCTATTAAGGGGCTGGCGGGCATATCAGGCGTATCCTAGTTTAAGCAGTCGGGGACGCGGACGTCGCAGAGTTGTTAAATATGAGCGTTTTTGTTTATTAATCGCGCTATTTGTTGCTGTTGCGGCGATACTCAATGTTTTTTGCGCCCTTAGCCTTTATGCGCCTAGCTATGGCTTTCTTTTAATTTTGGCCTTGTCGCTTCTGGTTAAACTGGGCTTCAAGCGAAAGATTTATTTGCCGGATAGCTTGAATTTTAGGCGCGCTTATTTAGGTATGGCCGCTTTGCTAGCGCTGTATTTACAGATTGCGAGCACTTAGTAGGTGGCCATGTTGGGATCAACTTCTTGGGCCCATGCATGGATGCCACCCTCAAGATTTATCAGGTTGTCGTAGCCCTGTGATTGTAGAAATTGAATTACCTGCCGACTTCGCATGCCATGATGGCACAACACGATCACTGGGCGATCTTTCGGGATGGCGGAAAACTGGGTCGCGAGTACACTCATTGCAAGGTGCAAGGCACCTTCAATCCGGCAGATGGCTAGTTCAGGGTCCTCGCGGACATCTAAAAATACTGCCTTGGGAGATAGATTCTGCATTGCAGCGGCGTCTATCGGGTTGATTTCTTGTATCATAGCGCTCATAACAGTTATTTTAGTTATCATGTCAAAGCCTGCGACTATTATTGTACCCGCTAGATTGGAATCATCCCGCTTCCCGCGCAAATTGATGCACCGAGTTTTGGGAAAACCCATCATTTTATGGACTGCCGAACGCATTGCTAGTGTTGCGCCGCAGTTTCCCTTAGTGTTTGCGGTGGATCATTCCATTTTGTCAGATTGTTTAGAGGCTGCTGGCTTCAATTGCATCCAAACACGATCGGAGCATTCCAGTGGGACTGATCGCTTAGCGGAGGCCAATATGCGTATTGGCGCTGAGCGCGTCATCAATGTCCAAGCGGATGAACCATTAGTCTCCGCAGAGCATATTGCTGCTTTGGTGGCAGGTTTAGATGCGGGTGCGGATATGGCGACATTGGCCATCCCCTTTGATCGCGAGGAAGACTTTAAGAATCCGAATCAGGTAAAAGTTGTGCGAGATCGCCGAGGCTTTGCGCTTTATTTTTCGCGAGCAGCCATTCCGCATGACCGAGATGGCCGCTTAGGGCCGGTGGGGGGAGGAGGTCTACGTCATCTTGGGCTCTATGCTTACAGTGCAGATTGTTTGCAGGCCTTTGCCAAGCTAAAGCCCTCGCCGCTAGAGCAAGTTGAGAAGCTGGAACAACTGCGAGCGCTCGAACAAGGATTTCGTATTTTTGTGGGGCTCACCCAGCAGTCCAGTATCGGTATTGATACGGAGGCGGATGTGCACTTGTTTGAGCAACACTTGACAGCTTGACAAATTTTGACTCTCACACCCTATAAAGCTATGCATAGCGACCCAAAAGCTTCCTTCATAGAACCAACAGATTTGCCTGACGAACGCGGGCATTTCGGTTCATTCGGTGGGATGTATGTGCCGGAAACCTTAATGACGCCTCTTTTTGAATTAACGGAGGCTTATCGAGCTGCTCAAAACGATCCTGAATTCAAAAAAGAACTGGCTTTTCATTTGCGTGAGTTTGCGGGACGGCCGACACATTTGTATTTCGCCGAACGGCTCAGCGAGCACTGCGGTGGGGCGAAAATTTACCTAAAACGAGAAGATTTATTGCACACCGGTGCGCACAAAATAAATAATGCGCTGGGGCAAGCACTGATTGCCAAGCGGATGGGCAAGCGGCGCATTATTGCGGAAACAGGCGCTGGACAGCATGGGATTGCCACTGCAGCCATGTGTGCAAAGATGGGTTTTGAGTGTGTTATTTACATGGGTGAGGAGGACATGCGTCGCCAATCCTTGAATGTTTTTCGGATGCGCTTGTGCGGTGCCGAAGTCCGCGGAGTCAGTGCGGGACAAAAAACACTGAAAGAGGCGGTCAATGAAGCCATGCGGGATTGGGTGACCAATGTGCGCACCACCCACTACATTATTGGTTCTGCGCTGGGTTCACATCCTTTTCCCATGATGGTGCGCGACTTTCATCGCGTGATTGGCGAAGAGGCGCGGCAACAGATTTTAGACTTAGAGGGCCGTTTACCAGATGAAGTGGCGGCCTGTGTCGGAGGTGGCTCCAATGCAATCGGTTTATTTTTCCCATTTTTGAAAGACGACGATGTGGCCTTGACGGGGGTCGAGGCGGGCGGTACGGAGATCTCACATGGGCAACATGCCGCCCGCTTTGCGGGTGGTCAACTGGGTGTTTTGCAAGGCGCTAAAACGTGGATTTTACAAAATGCGGATGGTCAAATTGATCCCACGCACTCTGTGTCGGCAGGGCTCGACTATGCCGCGGTGGGTCCAGAGCATGCCTATTATCATCAGCAGGGGCGTATCCAGTTTGGTTATGCCAGCGATGCGGAGGCGCTCGATGCCTTCAAAAAGCTCTGCTCGGTGGAAGGGATTGTTCCGGCTTTGGAATCTTCTCATGGGATTGCCTACGTGCTCAAACGTGCTGCTGAGATGCGCCCGGATCAAATTATCATTGGAAATTTGAGTGGTCGGGGGGATAAGGATGTGCAAGAAGTGGCCCGTGTTTTGGGCGAAAAGCTCTAGATTATCGGGTTGATCGATCTAAGAGAGATTGGAGAATCGCAAGACAGCATGCTACTAGTTATCGATAATTTTGACTCGTTTACCTATAATTTGGTGCAATATTTTGGGGAGTTGGGGCAGGCGCAAACGGTTGTGCGCAATAACGCGATCACAGTTGAGGAAGCGCTGGCGATGGACCCAGATCGGGTTCTGATTTCGCCTGGGCCCTGCTCGCCAAACGAAGCCGGGGTGAGTCTCGACATCATCGATGCCTTTGCTGGCAAGAAGCCCATCTTAGGCGTTTGCTTAGGTCATCAAAGTATTGGTCAGTATTTTGGTGGCAAGGTGGTGCGTGCGGAGCGCTTGATGCATGGAAAAACCTCGCCGGTGCATCATCAAGATAGTGATTTATTTCAAGGCTTGCCGAATCCCATGCAGGCAACGCGCTATCACTCCCTACTCGTGGAGCGTGCCAGCTTGCCGGATTGCTTAAAGATAACGGCTGAAACGGAAGCGGGAGAAATTATGGGATTGGCGCATACGTCTTTGCCCATTTGGGGTGTCCAGTTTCATCCTGAGTCATTAGCGACCGAATCGGGCATGCAATTACTGGAAAATTTCCTTAAATTAGACTGATCGACACCTAGAGCGACTATGCGCTGTCCTAAATGTAATTCGATTGAAACCAAGGTGCTTGAGACGCGTGTTGGCAAAAACGAGACCTCCATTCGTCGCCGTCGCGAATGTCTGGATTGTGAGCATCGATTTACCACGATTGAATCAGTGTTGCGGGCCGACTTACAGGTGGTCAAACGAGATGGTCGTCGGGAAGAGTTTGATCGTGAAAAATTATTAGCGGGACTGAAAAAGGCGGTGGAAAAGCGTCCGGTTGATCGCATTCAGATCGAAATGTTGGTGGCAGATCTTTTGGCGCAACTGGAAAAAGAGTTTGATCATGAAGTACCCTCTATTCGCATTGGGGAGGCAGTCATGCACAGCTTACGAGACCTCGATCAGATTGCGTATGTACGTTACGCCTCCGTGTATAAAGATTTTCGGGATCTGGCTGAATTGGTACAGGAAATTCAAGATTTGAGGGCCTCTCATAGCGATGGAAAACAACCGCGTCATTGATCATTTACAGACCCTGAATGCAGTCTTTGCACAGGCCAATCCTATGCATCCAGAGCGTGCTGAGCATGCGCACAAGGTGCTCGACTTTATGCTAGCCGAGGAGCCAGCGCAAGCGGATGCACTCTCCTTAATTAACTGCGCCGAGCGCTTGTTTTTGTTACACTTTGAGGCCGAGCAGAATAACCACATGGCTTTTGCACATTTACATGTTCCGGCGGTCGAAGTCTTGAGCCCATTGTGGTTGCGCTCGGCACTGCTCGCCGAATTGCGGAAATTGTCGGGACGCAAGCGTGCCTTACTCTTTGTCTCGGGCCTACGCGCTTCCATTGCGGCCCAAGGCTCGTACTGGACGCAGCAGCGGCAGGCTCAGTTTGAACGTACGCGTGCATGGGTGGAAGATGAAGCCCTAGCTCGCGCGGCTGCTGAGGCCGAACTGCAACTATTGATTATGTGAACCTATGAAGACTGTATTTGAGCGCATCATTGAGCGCAGTATTCCAGCCAAGATCGCGTATGAAGATGCGCAGTGTATCGTCATTCACGACTTAGAGCCGCAGGCTCCGGTGCATTTGCTGATCATCCCCAAACAAGTCATCCAGCGGGTTTCTGCCTTGGAGGAAACGGAGGGCTCTGTAATGGGTCATTTGTTCTGGGTGGCCAAGCAGGTGGCGCAGCAACTCAATTTAGCTTCAGGTTATCGCTTAGTGATCAATTGCGGCGAGGATGCTGGTGAAACAGTGCCCCATTTGCATGTTCACTTGCTGGCTGGGCGTCCATTAGAGTGGCCGCCTGGCTGAGCTGTTTTTACAAACAGCAGGGCTGTTCGATGAAGGCATAGGGGAGTCCGAATTTTTGTGCGAGTTCTTTAGCCAGTGCTTGTACTCCAAAGACTTCAGTGGCATAGTGCCCGCAGGGATAGAGGTTGAGTTTATGCTCCTGCGCCATATTAAAGTGATGCTGGCGCAGTTCACCTGTAATTAAGGTGTCGATCTGATGTTGACGCAGTTCATTGACGGCGCTCTGTCCGCTACCGGTTAAAATCGCAATGCGTTGAGGTTGGGCGCTGCCGTACTCAATTGCTTGGTAGCTGTCCGGGAACAAAGCTTTTAATTGCTGGGCGAGTTGCTGGCGACCTCCGCTTGGCCCCGCAGTGACGACAGCGATGTCGTTGCCCTTATAGTTTAGGAAGGTGTCGATACAGGGTAGATTGAGTTTTTGAGCCAGCAGCACATTGTTGCCAATTTCAGGATGCGCATCCAGTGGTAGATGGCTGCCGTAGACGGCTAGATTCCCGTCGAATGCGGTTTTGATTTTCTGGTAATCGGAGCCCACCAGTGGAATGGGAGCGTTCCAATAAAGTCCGTGGTGGCAGATTAAAAAATCGACGCCTTGTTCGATGGCTGCTTGAAAAGGGCGCAGTCCTGCATCGACCGCAGCGCCAATTTTGGAGACGGTCCCCGCGTTTTCCAGTTGCAGCCCGTTAAAAGCGCCCTCGAAGTCTGGGATGGCGGTCTGTCGGCTGCGTTGGTCACAAAAATCGACGATCTCAGAGAGTAATGCTGGCATGGCTTTCTTTTAAGTGTATATTTTTAGTCGTACACAAGCGAGAACTGTGGTTTCTGGCATAGGCCTTTACTATTTCAATTGGCTTGCTTAAAAACAATATGATTAAAACGCTGACAAATATGAGCCGAATAATTTAAACTGATTGTTTAGTTGCATCTCAAGCCCAGTTGCGATCATTAAAATAAAGGCTTGATCCCCCCGACTAATTCTTGTGTAATAATTATATAATTTTCTACTAGTTATTGTCTTAGGGTCCTTTTGTGAAGCGATTTTTCCTTATTATGTCATCCCTATTTTTGGTAATGATCGGGCTTGCGGTTAGCGTGGCTATGGCCGAAAAAAAGGCTTATTCGTTCAAGGTGCCGGAGAAGACCAAAATCCTACTAGAGAACTACTGTTACGATTGTCACGATTCTGACGTGGCCAAGGGTGGAGTGAAGCTAGACGATCTGGGTGCACTCAACGAGGGTGAGCGCTTGGATCTGCTTAACATGGCTTTAGAGCACGTTTACAGTGGCGAAATGCCACCTAAAAAAGCCGTTCAGCCAAAGGATAAGGAACGCGAGGAACTCGCTGCTTGGCTGTGGAGCGAACTGAAGGTCTTTAATGCCTTGAAGCTAGAGGAGAAGATACGTAACTACAAGTACGCTAACTACCTCGATCACGAGAAGCTTTTTAGTGGCGATATCAAGGTGTGGGCCTCCACGCCTGCTCGTCGTTGGAGAATCAATGAATTGATTTACCATGAACGCATAAATGACATATTTGAACTCAAGGGCCAGGGCCGTCGTCACGAATTCTCAGGCATTGTTAAACCCTTCAATCTGCCGACAACTCCTGGTGTGGCCTACTATGACACTGAAGTGGTTACTGGTGGTCAGCTACTGACATTGCTTTCCAATGCTAAGTGGGTGGTCGATAAGCAACTGCGGGCGGCCCTTCTGGAAACCGGTGGATTTAAGTATCCACCGACGTACTTCGAGGCCAAAGAGAAGGGGCATCGCACTTTTCGTGCCCGCTTCCCCGATGAGGTCTGGAACCCTGGTCGCACTGCAGAGCCTTTCGCCTCGATCATCAAGACTAAGTTTGCACCTACCAAGGAACAATGGACGGATGCGATTCATCACCAGTTCAAGGTCGCGCTTCAGCGCGAAGCTAGGCCCGATGAATTACAGCGTTACCTTGGCATGATCATGAAGACGCTGAAAAAGAGCGACAAGACCGGTGCCCTAAAAAACATCATGGTGGCCGTAATGATGGAGACCGAGTTTATCTACCGCACTGAATTGGGGGACGGCAAACTCGACGAGTATGGTCGGAGCAAGCTGACCCCACGTGAAGCCAGTTATGCTATTGCTTATGCACTTACCGACCGTATTCCTGATGCCACTTTGGTGGCGGCTGCTGAGTCCGGGGCATTGTATCGCCGTAGCGACTACGAACGCGAAGTGCGCCGTATGCTTGCAGATAGTACTATAGACAAGCCACGCATCCTACGCTTCTTTCAGGACTATTTCGGTTACAAGGGAGTCTACAATGTGTTCAAGGATGAGGAGCGCTTCGTCGGCAATTACAACCCGCATCGGGTAGTCTCCACCAAGTATGTTTGGCGGGTACCCGGTAAGTTGCATGCAGAAGCCGATGCCCTTGTAAATTGGGTGCTCAAAAAGGACGAAAAGGTTCTCGAAACTCTGCTAACTACCGATCGCTTTTTTGTACACCACAACGGTGACAATGAGGAGATGCAGCTTCGTGCTGACAGGGCCACCAAACAGGCTGCAGAGGATCGCAAGCTATACAAGGAGCTCATACGTATTGATAAAAATCAATATAAAGCTTACATGAAAAAGACGGGTCGCATTGAGCGCGATGGTCGACTAAGACGTCGCTTTTGGATCAATCTGGACGAATGGAAGTTGCGCTTCGGACCGGACGGTACTAAGGGTGAAAAGACTATCAAGGTGACGGCTCCCAAAATGCGGGATGTGGCGCAGCACACAACGAAGGTCTGGAACATCGATCACCGTCTGTGGAATTACCAGCCAGTACAACCGATGAGGGTTAAAAATCGCACCGGCATCCTGACTCATCCGGCATGGTTGATTTCAAATTCATTGAATGCCGCCACGGATCCTATCCACCGTGGCAAGTGGGTGCGCGAACAGTTGCTCGGTGGTTTCATCCGCGATGTTCCTATTACCGTGGACGCTAAGGTTCCGGAAAATGTGCACAAAACGCTGCGTGAGCGCTTTGAGGTAACCAAGGCTAAGGCATGTTGGCAGTGCCACGAAAAGATGAATCCGCTAGGAATGGTTTTTGAGGAGTATGACGACTTTGGTCGCTACCGTCGCGAGGAGGCGCTTGAGTACCCGGAGAATATCATCGAGTACAAGACTGTACGCGAGAAGGGCGAGCATGGTGTATTCAAAAACTATAAGGTGCCAGTCTACAAGAGCAAGGCGGTGGACTCCAGTGGCTACTTAGAAGGCACGGGTGATCTCGCGCTCGAGGGTCCGGTGCAGAATGTGCATGATCTAATGACCCGTCTCGCCAAGTCCGACCGAGTTCGCCAAGTTTTTATCCGCAATGTCTTTCGCTACTTTATGGGGCGCAACGAAACTTTTATCGATTCCCAGTCTCTCATAAACGCCGAGAATGCCTACCTTGAGAGTGGCGGCAGTTTTAAAGAGTTGATCGTCTCTATTCTCACCTCCGATTCCTTCATCTACCGTAAATCATCATGAACCAAAGCCGAAGAAACTTCCTGCGCACGAGTGGTGCCGCTTTTGGTAGCATTACAGCCTTTGGCAGCCTTCCTATATTTGGAGCGGCTTCGCATGTCGCTGCTGTTACCCCATCCGCCGGAGCTGGTGTGCCGCGATTCATTTTCTTGCGCAAGAGCAACGGCACCTTTCCTTCCGAGCTTGTGCCTCCCACTTTATCTAAGGTCGACATGGCCAAGGAAAGGAAGAAGGAGGCGCTCGATATTGATTTGGATCGCCACGAGCTGCCAGAATGGATGGAGCCCATTGCCGCACACAAGAACGACTTGACCCTGCTGCAGGGCCTATCGGCAAAAATGTGTACCATGGGGCACTCTACTTATCAGTCGCCGATGGCTGTCTCGCGTACCGCCGAGCGTAGTGCCACCATAACACGAGCGTCGGTCGATGTGGAGCTAGGTCGTATGTTCTCATCGCCCTTCGAACATATTGAGCTAACCTGCGCGCGTAATGCCAAGGGAGTCGTTCGTGGTTATTCATCGATTGGACCCAAGCAGCCAAACTACGCCTTTGCTTCGCCCGGTGCGGCGTATCGCAACCTCTTTGCAGAGGGTCTGCAAAAGAGCAACAGCCAGAATGCTGAAGACAGCCTAATCGAGTTCCTGCGCGTGAATGCAGCCCGCCACGATACCCGCACTCTCGATCTAATTGAGGCTCAGAAGATCGGTCTATATGTGAACTCGGTGAAGGATCTGGAAGAGCGCAACGCTCTGCTTAAAAAGATGGCACCGCAGATCAAGGCGAACGTGCCCAAGATTAATTTATCGATATTAGCCGACCAGTACAGCGTGGTGGAACAGCAGTTTGCCTTTGCCGACATACTGGTAGCATCCATGCGTGCCGGCCTTTCTAATGTGGTGACCTTCTGCCTTGATGATCTCAGCACTCGCTACGATGGCGTTATCGAGGACGTGATATCGCTCCACGAGATCGGACACAATAAGGCGCTTAAGGGCATGCCTGCGCTCGAAGTGCGCAGTCACCTTCGTACGCACCACATGAATGTAGTTAACAAGTTGGTGGAGGATTTGAAAGCCAGCCCAGAAGGCAAGGGGAGCATGTTTGACAATACTTTGATTATGTATTTTCCAGAAAACGGCGAGAAGCACCACAGTCATGGTACCGAGGTGCCTTTTCTTATTCTCGCTGGCGAAAACGTTAAGCTCAATATGGCTCGCCGTCGCTATATCCGTCTACCCAAATACAACGATGAAGGTCACATGACTCTGGGGAACTGGTACACAACTATCCTAAACGCCTACGGCAACGACATTCCACACTATGGCGACTTCGACGTCTCGTTGAAGGTTAAGCAAGACGGTGCTATCAGCCACTTCATTGGCTGATTTTGAAGAAGCTTGATCAGCACTTAAGATTACCCTGATAAAAGGGCATAAATTATAACCCCGACCAGCGGCCTGCGCTATAAATCCGGATTATGTAATGGGATGTGCTAGATGCTGGAAAAGTCTGTTTTCATAGTTAGGGTTAAAGTCGCCCTCGAAGTCTGGGATGGCGGTCTGTCCGCTACGTTGGTCACAAAAGTCGACGATCTCAGAGAGTAATGCTGGCATGGCTTTCTTTTAAGCGTATATTTTTTGTCGGACACAAGCGAGAACTGTGGGTTCTGGTATATGCCTTTACAACTTCAATCGGCTCGCTTAAAACCTAATGGCTCTAGTATGAGCGCTAGGGAGCCTATAGCAGTACTCACATTTAATTGTTTAATTTAAAAAGATGTCCGCAAATTTCTTAAATGTAGACCTCGAGATCGAAAGCTCATCAAAGCCAATTAACATCGAAAAAGAGTTCTCGATGGAATGTGTATCGAATTTATTCAGCGGCACAATTGAAACGCATCATCTTTCTACCTTTGAGCTTCATACCAGTGAAGAAAAAGAGCATCCAAATGGGCTTATATCAGAGTTTTGTTCTCTGATTTTTGAGTTGAACGATGAAGCAAAAAAGGAATGGAGGGAAGCATCCAGGCGAGTTTTTGATATCGGGTTTGAAGTGACTGACTCAAAACAAATGATCAGCCCTGAAATTAAAGCGGAGACACTCAAAGCAGTCGCAGATCTTGGAGCATCTATAAATATAACGATCTACCCCGACCATTTTGAGTAAAGAATCCTTACAATATCAGGATGAATCCATCAAATGTCTGATTCTGTCACTGAAAAGTCTTCCGGCTAGGTTGGATTCTGGTTTACCACTGCTTAGTGTCAGTATTTTTAATAAATGGACTTGTCTTCCAGCGTAGAGTTCACAGATTAATATTCACGATAAAGGAGGGCTCTGGGCGTAGGGCTGAGATGAGTGTGCGATCCACACTTGGATTCTTTGAACCTGACATGTGTTAACACCAGCGAAGGGATTATCGATTGTTTGCTTGTAGCTAGGCGGCGATCTTCTCTCGGGGGGTTGACGAAAATCCAATGCCTATTTATGACCAAGCCAGCTGAAGCGACGCACGCACTGTTTCCAAAATCTAAGCGAATTTATATCGAGGGCTCGCGGCCGGACATCCTAGTGCCGATGCGCTCCATCGAACTATCGCCCACCCAATTGCCGAATGGGGCAGGATCCACTCCCAACGCACCTTTGCGGGTGTATGATACCGCGGGTGCTTGGGGAGATGCGGATTATCATGGCGACGTGGCACAAGGATTGCCGCCGATTCGTTCCAATTGGATCCTTGAGCGAGGGGATGTGGAAGCCTATGCTGGACGCGAGGTGAAGCCACAAGATGATGGCTATCTATCGGATGTGCATAAGGCCAGTGCGCGTCTTAAGCAAGGACAGCGTCAGTTGATTGAATTTGAGAATAAGCCCAAACAGCCGTTACGCGCAAAAGCGGGTAAACGGGTCACCCAATTGCAGTATGCGCGGGCAGGTGTGATTACGCCTGAGATGGAGTTTGTTGCCATTCGCGAAAATATGAAGCGACATGCATTGGCGCAATCGGTGGCGATCTCTAAGGATGAGGCGGCCAACAGCTTGGGCAAGGCCCATCCCGGTCGCTCCTTCGGGGCCAGTATCCCAGAAGAGATTACGCCCGAATTTGTGCGTTCAGAAGTTGCTCGGGGGCGGGCCATCATCCCCTGCAACATTAATCATCCAGAACTGGAGCCGATGATCATCGGGCGCAACTTCCTGGTCAAAATTAATACCAATATCGGGAATTCAGCGGTGGCCTCCTCCATCGAGGAAGAGGTTGAAAAAATGCGTTGGTCGGTCAAATGGGGTGGGGATACCTTGATGGACCTTTCGACTGGGAAAAATATTCATCAGACCCGGGAGTGGATTTTACGGAATTGCCCAGTCCCTGTCGGTACGGTGCCGATTTACCAAGCCTTGGAGAAAGTCAACGGGAAGGCAGAAGCGCTGACCTGGGAAATTTTTAGGGATACCCTTATCGAGCAGGCCGAGCAGGGTGTAGATTACTTTACGATTCATGCTGCCGTACTGCTGCGTTTTGTTCCGCTAACGGCCAAGCGGATGACGGGTATTGTCAGCCGTGGTGGATCCATTATGGCGAAGTGGTGTTTGTCGCACCATAAGGAGAACTTTTTGTACACGCATTGGGACGAAATTTGCGAAATCATGGCTGCTTATGATGTCAGTTTTTCCATTGGAGACGGTTTACGACCGGGTTCGATTGCCGATGCCAATGACGAAGCCCAATTTGCAGAACTCAAAACGCAGGGCGACTTGACCCGCCGCGCTTGGGAATTGGGTGTACAAGTCATGAATGAGGGACCGGGTCATGTGCCGATGCATATGGTGGAAGAAAATATGCAAAAGCAGATCGAGTGGTGCGATGAGGCGCCCTTTTACACGCTGGGGCCTTTAACGACGGATGTGGCGCCTGGCTATGATCACATTACCAGTGGTATTGGAGCGGCGATGATTGGTTGGTACGGTTGCGCCATGTTGTGTTATGTCACGCCCAAAGAGCATCTTGGCTTGCCGAATAAAGACGATGTGCGCGAGGGTGTGATCACCTACAAAATTGCTGCGCATGCGGCGGATCTTGCCAAAGGTCATCCGGCGGCTCAGTTACGCGATAATGCCCTTTCGAAGGCGCGCTTTGAATTTCGTTGGGAGGATCAGTTCAACCTGTCACTGGATCCAGAGAAGGCACAGTCTTATCACGATGAAACCTTGCCCCAAGATGCGGCTAAAACGGCGCACTTCTGCTCCATGTGCGGTCCGAATTTTTGTTCGATGAAAATTACTGAGGATGTGCGCCAGTATGCTGAGAAATTAGGGGTATCCGAAAGCGAAGCTCTGGAAAAAGGTCTGGCAGAGAAAGCGTCGGAGTTTAAGGATCAGGGCGGCGAGGTGTATTTAGCGGGGGTGGAATAATGCGGGTTTGGTTGAATCAGCAAGCTTGTGACTGTCCACCCGCTGGGGACTTAGCGGCATTATTGCGACAAGAGGGCCTAGCAGACCGTCTAGGGATAGCGGTTGCGGTGAATCAATCCGTCATCGCAAAGGCAGACTGGGGCCTTACACAATTAGCCGCGGAGGATCAGGTATTGATTATTCAAGCGACACAAGGGGGTTGAATGGATCTTTTGGCGATTTCTCCCCCCGATGAGGATTATCCGCAGGAAGCGCATCTGATCGTCCAGCTGCTCGATGCGGGTTTGCATCGCTACCATATTCGTAAGCCTGCTGGCTGTCGGATGGCGAGCGAGCGCTTGATCCAGGCGGTCCCGGAGGCATATCACAGTCGTTTGTCGCTGCATCAGCATTATGATTTAGAGGAACGCTACGGGGTCTGTTTACATCATACATCGCATGCGACTTTAGGTGACCGATTGGCTCGCTCCTGTTCGCTGCATTCGCTGGATGCTTTGGACACTCAGTTAAAGGGCTATGAGTACGCTTTTTTGAGTCCGATATTTCCTTCGATTTCCAAGGCAGGCTACGGACCTGTTTGGAGTGAGTCTGCGCTGAGAACGGCACTGAAGCCAGATTATCAGACGCGCCTATATGCGCTCGGTGGCGTGCAGCCGGGCAAATTGGCTCACGTGCAATCGCTGGGATTTGAGGGGGTCGTTTTGCATGGTGTGCTGTGGCAGGCAGCGGATCCACTGCAGGTTTTTCAATCTTTTCTGGCCTTGGCGGCATGAGCACTCCGCGCATTCTTTGTTTAACCGCCGATGGCTTGCCGCATTCACATGTGGAGCAAGTGCAAGATTTTTGTTTTGCGGGTGCGGAGTGGATCCAATTACGCTCAAAGCAATTGAGTGACCGTGAACTGGAGCCGATTGCCTTTGAGGCGCTGCAGGTCTGCCGTCAATATGGTAGCCGCTTACTGATCAACGACCGCTTAGACTTAGCGCTCAATATTGAAGCCGATGGCGCGCATTTGGGCCGTCAGGATGGCGACTGGGCACAGGCCCGTGCACGTGCGGGCAAGGATTTTCTGCTGGGAGGGACGGTGAACTGTCTGGCGGATGCCCGAGCAGCATTGGCTTCTGAGGCATTGGATTATTGCGGGGTGGGGCCTTATAAGTTTACCCGCACGAAGGCGCAGCTGGCGCGCTTACTGAAGCCGGCGGATTGGCAGGCGATTTTACAGCTATTATCCGATCTGCCCTGCTATGCGATTGGTGGCATAGAACTGAGCGACTTGCCTGATCTGGCAAGCTACCCCCTGAGTGGCCTGGCGATTTGTTCGGCCCTTCATCGGGATGGACGCCGTATTGAGCATTATAGTGAATTTTTAGAACAGTATGAAAACACAGCCATTAGTCATTGCGGATAAAGCATTCGAGTCGCGCCTTTTCGTGGGGACGGGTAAATACGGCTCAGGTCAGCAAATGCAGTCGAGTTTACGAGCTTCCGGAACCGAGCTTGTGACGATGGCGATGCGCCGTGTGCAAGTGCAAGGCCAAGCCGATGGCATCATGGAATATATGGAGCAGGATCGTTATGCCTATTTGCCCAATACCTCCGGAGTGCGGGATGCGAAAGAGGCGATCTTTGCGGCGGAGCTAGCGCGTGAGGCTTTGGAGACGAATTGGTTAAAATTAGAAATTCATCCGGACCCAAAGTACTTGATGCCGGATCCGATTGAAACGCTGAAAGCGGCGGAGGCTTTGGTTCGGGCCGGCTTTGTCGTCTTGCCCTACATCCATGCCGATCCAGTTATGTGCAAACGCCTTGAGGAGGTGGGCTGTGCCGCGGTCATGCCATTAGCGGCCCCGATTGGGAGCAATGCGGGGCTGTCAGCGCGCCGTTTTTTAGAAATCATTATTGCTCAATCATCGGTCCCGGTGATTGTCGACGCTGGGCTTGGAGCACCTTCACATGCGGCCAGTGCGATGGAGCTAGGAGCGGATGCAGTCTTGGTCAACACGGCGATTGCCACTGCCCAAGATCCAGTTCAGATGGGGGCCGCCTTTAAGCTTGCGGTCGCAGCCGGTCGTATGGCCTATGAAGCAGGTCAAGCTCAGCCGAGTCTACAGGCTCAGGCTTCTTCGCCGCTGACAGAATTTTTAAACTAGGACTGAAATGAGCTTTGCGACAGAATTAAAAGCACTCGATTGGGATTCGGTCGGAGCCAGCATTGCCGCCAAGCGCGAGCGTGATGTGGAGCGTGCTTTGTCGCGTGCTGAAGGTGGATTGTCGCTGGAAGACTTTAAGGCATTGATTTCGCCAAGCGCGCGCCCCTATCTTGAGACGATGGCGCAAATGAGCCATCAACGCACGGTGGCGCGTTTTGGCTATACCCAGCAATTGTATGCTCCGATGTACCTCTCCAATGTATGCAGTAATATTTGTACCTATTGCGGATTTAGTGCCAACAATCGTATTCCTCGGAAAATATTGAACGAATCGGAGATTCAACAGGAATTATCGGCGCTCAAAGCATTGGGCATTCAGCATGTTTTATTTGTGACGGGGGAGTCGAATCTGCGAGTGGGGGTTCCTTACTTAAAGCGAGCTTTTGAATTAGCGCGCGAGCAATTTTCGAGTTTATCCATGGAGGTGCAGCCAATGGATCAAGATGGCTACGAGTCCCTTATGGTCAGTGGTTTAAGTTCTGTACTCGTGTACCAAGAGACTTACCATCGGGAGGCCTATGCGCGCTATCATCCCAAGGGTTTTAAGCGGAATTTTGACTATCGTTTAGAGACCCCCGAGCGTTTGGGACGAGCTGGGATGAAAAAAATTGGATTAGGAGTGCTCTACGGCCTAGAAGATTGGCGGACCGATTCATTCATGTTGGCAGCGCACTTGCAATTCATGGAACGCCGCTACTGGCGCTCGCGCTACAGTTTATCTTTTCCTAGAATACGACCACACGAAGGCGATTTTCAGCCAGTATCGGTGGTCGACGATCGCGACTTGGTGCAATTGATTTGCGCCTTTCGTCTATTGAGTTCAGAGCTTGAGCTCTCACTTTCGACCCGCGAGGAGGCGCGCTTTCGCAATCATGTGCACAAGTTGGGTATTACTAGTATGAGTGCTGGCTCGAAAACAAATCCTGGGGGTTATGCCGTGGACCCGCAGACCTTGGAACAATTTGAAATTTCGGATGAGCGGAGTCCTGCGCAGGTGGCTGCGCATTTGCAGTCCGCTGGTTACGAAGCTGTGTGGAAAGATTGGGATGCCAGTTACGATGGAGCCGTATTATCAGTTTGAAGATGTGTGCTAAATTAACTCAAGAGGAAGTCATTCGCTACCAACGTCACCTTAGTTTACCTGAGTTCGGACTGGAGGCTCAATTAAAGCTAAAAGCCGCCAAGGTGCTGGTGATTGGAGCGGGCGGGCTCGGTTGTCCGGTCTTACAATATTTGGCTGCTGCGGGGGTGGGTGTGATTGGAATTGTGGATGATGATGTGGTCGATGTTTCCAATTTGCAGCGACAAATTTTATTTGATAGCCAAGAGATTGGTGAGCCGAAGGCGCTGCGGGCGCAAGCCAAGTTACAGGCCATGAATCCGCTGATCCAGTGCGTGGCGCATGCCGTGCGCATTGGCGTCGAAAATGCGCGCGAAATCGTCGAGCTATACGATCTGGTTGTGGATTGTAGTGATAATTTTGCGACGCGTTATCTGGTCAACGATGTTTGTGTTTTGACGGATAAGGCGCTGGTCTATGGGGCCTTGTATACCTTTCAAGGTCAAGTTTCCGTCTTTAATTTCCAAGGTGGCCCTACCTATCGCTGTTTATTTGCGAGTCCACCTAAGCCAGAAGAGGCTCCCAATTGCGCCGAAATTGGCGTGGTCGGGGTTTTGCCGGGAGTCATCGGCTGTCTGCAAGCTACTGAGGTGATCAAGTTGATTACGGGGGTGGGTGCACCGCTATCCGGAAAATTGCTTTTGTTCGATGCTCTGAGCATGCAGAGCCAAACTGTACAATTTAAGCGTGTGCCCGAGCAAGCCGATGTTCGCGAACTGGTGATGATGGAGCCCGCCAGCTGTCAGGTGCACATTTCAGCTGTGAGCGAGATTCAGCCAGAGGAATTAAAAGCTGAGTTAGCGAACTACCAGTTGTTGGATGTACGCGAGGAATGGGAGCGCGCGGCCGGAGCTTTGCCGGGGGCCCATCTACCACTGGGAGCCCTTTTGCAAGATCCAGTGGACTTGCATGCCTTGGGTTTGGATGCTGAGCGCCCTATTTGTGTTTATTGCCAATCTGGGAAACGGAGCCTAAGGGCAATTCAGCATTTGGCTCAACTGAATAGAGGTCTTGATTGGGTCAATTTAGCCGGAGGCCTGAATGCCTGGAATCATGTGTTGGGTAGAGGACGATCTGATCGCGATCACTGAAGTTTGAACTTCTTTCCAGGTTCAAAATTATAATGAGTGCTGAGAATATCCCCTATGTGCTGACGGTTTCAGGCTTTGACAGTAGTGGTTGTGCCGGCTTGCAGATGGATAATCGCGTGATTCATGCCGTGGGGGCCATGCCTTTGAATGTTCCGAGCGCTTGGACGCTGCAAACACCAAATGTCATGCAGCAATGCCGGCTGGCGGATGCCGATGATGTCCAAGGCTCCATGCGAGCCATGCTCGAATCCTATCCAGTCGCTGCGATTAAAATTGGAATGCTGGGGAATGCAGCGATTGTTGAGGCCGTGGTGGCAGTGCTGACTGAGTATCCGGCTATTTTCACTGTTCTAGATCCAGTCTTGGCAACGAGTTCTGGGGCGGCTTTATTAGATGTGGCTGGCTGTGAATACATGAACGCAGCTCTAATCCCGCTGGTGAATCTGGTCACGCCCAATTTGGAGGAGGCCAGCAAATTAGAGCTTAAAAATGCTCGCGCAGTCTTGCTGACTGGTGGGCATCAAGTCGGGCCAGACTGCGTTGACATATTGTACATAGCTCAAAATCCGCCAATTGAATACCGTAAAGCACGCATTTCGACTCAGAATTGTCGTGGTACCGGCTGTGCCCTCAGTTCTGCAATTGCGGCTTACCTGGCCAGCGGGGAGTCATTAATCAGCGCCTGCCAAAAAGCCAAAAATTTACTGCATCAGTCGCTCATACAGCGCACACAGCTAAGTTTTAAGGGTGCAGGTCCTGCTCTGTAAATTGGCAGTGATGCTGTGCGAACAGCTTGATCCCGAAATCAAGCCTATTGAATTAGGATTCGCTATCTTTGGGGCGATCGTTCTTTGTATTCTCTTGCGCACCCGTCGATGTATGGCTCACAGAACCCTTAGCAGCCATTGGTTTCAGTGATGAGTTTGTAGGTTCGTCATCTGTTTCCATTGCGTTACGTAGATCATTTTCGATCCCGGAAGTAGCATTTTTAAACTCGCGTAGGGACTTACCTAACGATTTTGCGAGACCTGGTAAGCGTTTGGCTCCAAAGAAGAGCAAAACCACCATAAAAATGAGTATCAGTTCCCAGCTACTAAGGTTTTGTAAAAAGGCTAAACTATACATGGCTTTACTAATTAAAGATTATTGTGGGAATTTCTTTAAGAACTTTTCTCGTTCGACGTCATTTGCTGCTACAATTTGATCATTGATGGCAACCGTGCCTTCTAAAATGAGAGCCGTCCGCAATTGAGTATTACGCACAGCTTGCATCATAAGTACAGCCTTTAAATCGCTTGCTGGCGAATAAGCTAACAGGTAGTCTTGTGGCAGGGTACTGCCGTTGCGAATGGTGACAATCTGATCGGCTCTATTGACATGAACAACTAGCGGAAGATTGCTTTGGACACTTGGAGTCTGGGGTCTTTTTTCTGAAAATTTTTGCCACTGTGGATTTTCTGCACCAACGGGTGCCGTCGCTTTACAGCCAAGCATAAAAATACTGCAGAATAGGAGACTTAAGGCTGTCAGCAAGGATGACAAACTGCGCCACTCATTGAGCGATTGGATTAGTTGGCGTGTCATGTTTGGTTATTTTCTCTTTGGATGCTATCCATGCCCGGTTTTTCCAGGCTGGCATCTCCCTCAAAGAAGCCATGCAATTGTCGTATGCGTGTTGGGTGGCGCATTTTTCTGAGTGCCTTCGCTTCAATCTGACGGATACGTTCGCGCGTTACTTTAAATTGGCGCCCAACTTCTTCCAGGGTACGCGAATAGCCATCCGCCAGGCCAAAGCGCAGCGATAGCACTTTACGCTCCCGTTCAGTCAAGCTGTCGAGAACATCGGTAATTTTTTCTCGCAGCAAGCTGTAAGCCGTCATATCGTAGGGGTTCTCGGCGCCTTTGTCTTCAATAAAATCCCCAAAGTTGGTATCGTCTGAGTCGCCGACTGGGCTTTGCAATGAAATCGGCTGCTGTGCCATCTTCATGATCGCCTGCACACGATCAATGGGTAGACGCATCTCATCGGCAACTTCTTCAGCAGTGGGCTCATGGCCAAGTTCTTGCAGTAGTTGCTTTTGAATTTGCATCACTTTGTTGAGCGTTTCGATCATATGCACCGGAATACGGATAGTGCGTGCTTGATCTGCTATCGATCGTGTAATGGCCTGACGAATCCACCAAGTTGCGTAAGTGGAAAATTTGTAACCACGGCGATATTCGAATTTTTCCACCGCCTTCATCAGGCCCATATTTCCTTCTTGGATTAGGTCTAAGAAGGAAAGTCCCCGGTTGGTGTATTTTTTAGCAATTGAGATGACCAGTCGTAGGTTGGCTTCCACCATTTCGGTCTTCGCTTTGTGAGCCTTGCGGATTCCCGTGTTGACCTCGCGTATAATGGCGGTTAGCTCGTTGGGCGCCATTTTATATTCGTCTTGAATCGAGTCGAGTCGTTGTTTGATGGCATGAGCATCAATTTTTTCGCGACTGCGAGTTGTAACCTTCTCTAGGGCAGCCAAGTCATCGTAGTGAGCTTGGATCTCCTTGCATACCTTACTGAGGTCTTTAAGGAAATCTTCAAAGATTTTCAGTTTTAAGCAATACTTACGCAAGACGAGCCGTAGTTCAACTTCGTATTTTTTCATGCGGGTGCGCGCCCGCTTCGCATTGGATTGTTGATCTTCTGCCAGCGCTTTTTGCTGACTTTCCCAAGCAGTATGGATGCGTTCACCTAGCTTTTTTGCTTGTTCTAGATGCTTCGGCAAACTTTCAAAGTAGGCCTCGCGACTTTCAATTTTTTTGTCGAGTACAACGCGATCAAAGCGTTCTTCTCGTTTGAGTAGCTTTTCGACGAGCTCATTTTGGAATTGGAGTGTGAGGGTGGTCGAAAAGAGTGCATCCTGCGCTTGGAGTTCAGCCTTTTCGATTCGTTTCGAGATCGCCACTTCCTCTTCGCGCGTCAACAGGGGTACTTGACCCATCTGTTTTAAATACATTCTGACGGGATCATCTAAAATGTCGTTTTGGGTGGTCCGGACCTCTTTTTCTTCGCTTTCTTCTTGGCGTGCTTTGTGAGCTTCAACCTCGCTATCATCTAGGATCTCAACTTCTAGGTTCTGTAGGATTGAGATTACATTTTCGATCTCGTCAGGGTTGTTAACGCTGTCCGGGAGGGCCTGATTGATGTCTTTGTAAGTCAGAAAACTCTGCTCTTTGGAGAGTAGGATCAGATTGCGTATGCGCTCGTTGAGCTTTTCTTGTGCTTTGGGCGACAAATTGCGTTTGGCCACTAGGGCTTCAGCCTCAGATTTCGCCAGTATGTTTTGACTCTGTTCAGTTTGGCTAGAATGACTCTTTTTGGTAGAAGCTTTTTTGGCCGCGACTTTTTTCTTCACTGCCTTTTTGGTTGTTTTTTTGACCGCTTTTTTGGTCGCAGTGCGTCTTGGTACCTTTTTTGTTGGTGTCTTTTTTTTGGTGGCAGGCATGGTTTAAATGGATCGTTTACTAGGAATCGATTTTTAACAAATGAGTTTTAGAAATTAAAGCGCGGGTTTTTTTTATCGCTAACCTGCATTCATGCAGAGCATCTTTATTTAACGGCTGTTGTGCGTCTGTCTTTAGTTTGTCGAGTCGATTGCTCAGGTAGTTTTTATAGAGTGTTTGAATACAAATTTCGATCTGCTGTTTAGGATTTTCAATCTCAAGCTCACGGGAGTGGATGTCAGCGAGTAGCTTGCGCTCAAATTCACTGCGAATTAGTTTTTCCAGCGAATCGGTTGATTCAAGCAGCCCCTCTCGGTATTCTGCTAAAAGACGTACCAGTAGTTTGCCTTCAGCTTGCGAAGTGTTAATCCATTCATGATGAACTGCTTTGGCAATCGATGAGGCATAATTTGGAAAGTGTAAAATGTGCGAAAGTAATTCCCATCCGGCTTGTGTCAAGCGTGTGTCAGTAGATTTTGTATTTTCTAGGTTTTTTTGTTGGTGGCTGGCATTTTTTGTTTGGGCGCGAGCCGCGAACTGCTGATAATCCCGGAGTGCCGCCAGTGGGTCAACGCCCAAGAGTTTAGCTGAAATCTGAATGTAGTCTTCGCGTGCGACTGTCGAAGGCTCATGCCTAATTAAGTCGAACAGTGCTTGTAGCACTCGAATTTTTTGGGCCGTACTGGCGCTTTTCGTGTCGGGTAGTTGCGTTTGAATGGTTAACTCGATGGGGTTCAGCGCAGAGGCTTGTAAAGCTTCAATCGCTGCAGCACCTTTTTCTGCCAGTAATTCATCGGGATCCTGTCCTTCTTCCAAGCAGATGAAACGGAAGTCGATCCCCGATTTGAAGGCCATTGGCAGTATGCGTTCGGTGGCCTTGCGGCCAGCCTGATCTCCGTCGAGAAGGCAATATACATAGGGCGGCTGATAGCGCTGGAGTAAATGAATTTGTTCTTCCGTAATGGCGGTGCCTTGCGGCGCAACGGCGGTATTGAGCCCGCATGTCCAACAACGGATCGCATCCAGTTGCCCCTCGACCATTAAAAAACCTTGCGAATCGCTCACATGCTTACGGGCATGGTCCATACCGAAGAGGATGCGTCCCTTTTGAAAGATTTGGGTTTCAGGGGAATTTACGTATTTGGCTTCGCGGCTAGGGTCGTCTGAGGGGGTCTCTTCAAGTTGACGAGCCGTAAAAGCGACCACTCGTCCTTGAACATCGCGAATAGGAATCATGAGCCGCCCGCGAAAACGGGATTTTAACTCAGCAGAGCGCTTGCTTTGATGGGAATTAAAAAATATGCCTGAGGCCTGAAGGGCCTCCTGTTGTATGTTTTTTTGACGACAGTAGTGGTAGAGTGCATAAGGCTCTGGTGGGGCAAAGCCAATTTTAAATTGTTGGGCGACTTTTAGGTCGAAGGCACGCTTTGTCTGCCAATAATGCCGCACATTTTCAGCTGTAGCACTCTCAAGTAATTGTCGATGAAACCACTCGCTGACCAGCTCGTGTAGTTCAAACAGTTGTTTTCTTAAGGATTGGGTGGCCAAATCTGGACCTCCCGCCTCGTAGCTGAGTTGAAAGTTAAATCGCTTGGCAATGAATTCCACCGCTTCTGGGAATTCAATGTTTTCTAGCTTCATGATAAAGGAAAACAAATCGCCGCCTTCACCAGTACTGAAGCATTTGTAGAATCCTTTATCTGGATGGACGTAAAAAGAAGGGGTTTTTTCGCTGGTAAATGGACTCAGTCCTTTCCAGGAACGGCCAGCTTGTTTGAGTTGGACATAGGGTGCCACCACATCGACAAGGTTGACTTGCAGTTTGAGTGCTTCGATTGACTGTGTGCTGACGCGGGCCAACGGTCTTTACTGGGCGGAGTTAGATGTTTGCTGCAGTGAACGTGCTATTGCAGCGTTTGCAGCGCCGCATCGGCTTCAGCGCGAAGTGGATGGGCGGGTGCGATTTCGATAAAGCGCTGATAAAATTGACGGGCCGCGTCGACATCCATTGAGATTTTTCGGTAAGCACGCGCTAGTGAGAGCGTGATTTCAGGACTTAGCGGAAAGCGAGCATAGGCTGTTTCGAGTTCTGCCAAAAAAGCTTTAGGCGCTTTAGAGTTTTGTATAATTCGCAGGTAATTAAGAGTATAGTTGATGTTGTTCGTGTCGAGGCGTATTGCTTCCAATGCAGTCGATTCAGCATTTTTTAATTGCTGATCTCGCTTGTATACTTGGGCTAATTGACTCCAAATGGAGGCGCGTTGATTGTCGATGGCAATGGCCTCCCAGTAGCGTTCAATCGCGCGTGTAAGATCCTGTTCGATCTCAGCTTGTTCTGCCTGCGTCATAATTTCAGCCATACGCTCTGCGGGACTTGGGCTTGCGGGCGCGAGTTTCGCTGGGTTGGCGGCATCCGAAGCGATGTCAGTCAGCTGATTGTCAACAGCATCCGAGCTTGTGGAGGCTTCCGTCGCCTCTGGAGGAGCCTGGTAGTATTCAATCGCTGGGGCAAGGGCTAGCGCTTCAGCAGTGGCAACTTCTTCGCTGAGGCTCGCTTTGCTCTCAGTCGCTGCGTTTTCTGCAGCAGGCGGTGAGCTTTCTGTAGGCGTGTTTTCAGGAGATTGCGGGGTCTCAATGGCGGCCTTTTGCTCCGCCAGCACACGTTCAGCGGCGTCCTTTTTTGCGCGCCATTCCTGTACTTCTTCGCGTACTTGACTAAATTTGCTAGCATCTAGGAAGTTGGGAAAAGCTTTATCTAGAGCCTCAATTTGTTTTTCGGCGGCGGGCCAATCTTTTTTCAGAATCGCAAGTTGTAATAGGCCGGAGTGCAGTCGTTGGTTGGGTTCACCTGCGACTGTTTGCGCTTTTTTGAGCCAAGACTCGGCTTGATTTAGATTATCGAGCTGGAGATACAGGTTGCCGATGCTGGCCTGTGCAGCTTTATCCAAAAGGCTGGGGTCCGCGTTGTTAGCAGCCAAATATGCATCGAGCGCAGCCGAGAGTTCATTTGCTTGTTCCAGCGCGGCTCCAAGTTCAAGCCACATATTGGGGCGCATCATTTGAGCATCTAGCTGACTGAGTTTTTTCAGATGTGCGGTATGAGGCAAATCGGCCGCTTTCGCGAGTAAGTAGACTTCGTAGCGAAGTTCTGCATTCAGCGGTTGCAATTCGGCAGCTTGCTCTGTGAAAAAGGTCGCAAAGATGGGATCCTTTAATTGGGCATGCGTTTGTCCAATTAAATGTAGGATTTCGCTATCTTTGGGGAATTGGTTATTGAGGGCTTCCAACTCGGCGAGCGCAGCTTGGGGCTGATTATTTGCTTGATACTCGCGAGCTGCCTGAATGCCTGTATTACGGTCTTCTAGCTCCGTGTTACAAGCATTGAGTAAAAGTATGAGGCCCAATAAACAACAGTTTAAAATTGGCGATTTGATTGCTTGAAACATAGCCTATGGATGCAGGATTCGATTGTGATGTCCATGCAGATTTTTAATTGTGCCTTTTTATGTCAAGTGGATAGCGGTAGCTAATTTGATTGATCGATGACTCTGTGGCTATAGAATTTTGTAGACCTAGGTGATAAAGGTGAAAATAAAGCACAAAATGTAGGGTCCAGGCGTGAGAATAGGTTTAACAAAAAAGCTCCCTTGTCGAGAGCAGCCGCTGTGTCATGCTGGGGGCACAATTGAGAGTGGTCAGCTGGCGGTTGGCTTGTGCTGTATTTTCTGGAATAGACTTCGTTTCTGGCGACGTCAGCTGTATCACTTGCTCATAGGTGGGGGCTGCATCTTTTCAGCCAGTTTGCAGTCGCAGTCACCGGCGGGATCGCTGGGTGTGATCTATCAAGCTGATCTTGGGCTGGAAGAACGCCCCCATTATCAACGAGCTGTTTTAGATTTGTTGGCTGCGCACGAAAAAAACAGTGGCCAACGATTACGTCCGGGGAAATTCGGGAAAGTTGCTTTGAAGGTCGACTTGAGTAAAGGTCGGGGGCTGTCAACTCCGCTAGCCCTTGTGGAGGCGGTTGTGTTGGCCTTAGAGCAGCGATCATTTCGCCGAGAAGGTATTTATCTGGTCGCCCAATCCGCGCGCGATTTACAAAAGTCCGGCTTTGTTTCTAGTCTGCATGCAGCGAAGGAGTCCGTTGCACTAGAGGGTTGCGTGTGGAAGGCTTGGGATCAGGGCATTGATTATGATCTGGATTGGTATTATGACAGTCCATTGCCTCCAAAATCAAAACTATCTGCCCAGTTGGGGAGGGCATTTGCTGAGAGTTCAGACTTGGAGCTATCCCTAGATCAGCGAAAAAGTTTATTGCCGGTACCCTTGATGTTTGATTTTGATTGTTGGATAAATTTGGCCACTGCAGCGGACGCGCCCGATTGGGGTATACAAGCGGTGCTGGCCAATGCGACATTAGGGAATGTCAGCAATGCGCGTCGCTTTCGGGGGGAATCAGTTGCGGCTGCAGCAGCGATTGCTGAAATTGCGGCGATTCCTGAATTTCGTTCAACTTGGAGTTTCAATATTGTTAGTTTGCACAAGTACCAATATATAGGGGGGCCAATGTATAACGCGGCTTATACGCGTTCGGAGCCACTTTTGTGGCTAAGCGCTGACCCAGTTGCATTGGATCGCTTGCTTGTCGAGCGGATCAATCGAGCGCGTCAACAGGAGGGGTTTCCCTTGCTGCAGCCCATGCCGCTACAGATTCGCTATGCGGCTAGTCTGGGAGTCGGGCGGGATCTTGTGGATGAGATTGCAGTCATCGATGTGGACAAGTGATTGTCTTTAGGTTTTTTTTCGCGATCGCGAATGAAGGCTTGCTGACCTAAGCTTTGTCGCATCAGGTCAGCAAAATTGATCAGATGATCAACCGGAGTACAGATCGGGCGTGTATCTAGAGCCGAAATCTAAATTTATGGCTGACTTGTCGGTAAAAAGATGGAGATGCTTGCAATTTGCGCTGTCTATTTCTTGTGTGGGTAAATTACCAGGTCGGAGTGCCTGTAAGCGTATAGAGACAAAAAGATTTTATAAATATGGCTAAGGATTGGTTGGCAGGTGTAGATGATTCGTATGACGTTGTCGTGATCGGATCTGGTTTGGGCGGCTTAACGGGGGCTAATTATTTGGCTAAAAATGGGCACCGTGTGCTGCTGCTAGAGCATCATTATCAGTTTGGTGGGCTCGCTACTTGGTTTAAACGGCCGGGAGGGCATATTTTCGATATATCTTTGCATGGCTTTCCTTATGGCATGGTGAAATCCTGTCGCAAGTATTGGACGAAAGAGATTGCTGATTCGATCCATCAGCTCAAGGACGTGCGCTTTATCAATCCGCAAATGGATGTGTGGACGAGTTTTGATCGTGAAGACTTTACCAATATATTGGTGAAAGACTTTGGGGTCGAAAGGTCGCAGGTTGAAGCCTTTTACGACCACTTGCGCCAGATGAATTTTTATGACGATCATACCCAAACCACTGGCGAGATGTTTGAGGCCTTTTTTCCGGGTCGCAGTGATGTACATCGCTTATTGATGGAGCCGATCTCCTACGCCAACGGCTCGCATATTAATGATCCTGCCATCACTTATGGGATCGTATTTTCTAATTTTATGAGCAAGGGCGTCTTCACTTTTCAGGGCGGTACAGATGTCTTGATCAAAAAGATGGTGGCGGAATTGCAAAAAAATGGATGTGAGGTGCGAAAATGCGCTTTGGTGGAACAGATTGAAGTGGCAGACGGCCAAGTAGTGGCGGTGCACGCTCGCAGTCAAAATACCGGAGGCGAGTCCTTCCCGACTCGACGCATACAGTGCAAGTCGGTGCTCTCTAATGCGAACGTACGGAACACCATTCAGTCCTTGGTGGGAGAGGAGCATTTTGCCCCAGCATTTGTCAATGAGGTCAAGTCGGTCCGTAATAATACCAGCTCCTGCCAAGTCTACATGGGGATTAAGAAGGGTGAGACGATTCCGAATATCGGTGATTTGGTTTTTACATCAGAAGCCCCCGAGTACTCTATTCAGGAGCTGACTTCGATCCAAACTAGCAGTCATACATTTTCAATCTATTATCCAGAAACACGGCCGCATTTAAAGCAAGATCGCTACACGGTGGTGGCTTCGTTAAATGCTCGTTGGGATGAGTGGAATGATTTGTCCGAGGAAGCGTACGCCCAAGAAAAAGCGCGTATTTGCGAGACCTGTATTCAGAGCTTGGAGCGCTTCATTCCGGATATTCGTGATAAGATTGACCATATCGAAGCTGCTACGCCACGTACCGTTAATCATTATACCAAATCAATGCAAGGCACCTCATTTGGCACGAAGTTTGAAGGGCTGAAAGTTTCGATGGACTTACCGAATCACATCAAAGGTCTGTATCATGCAGGTTCGGTCGGGATTATCATGTCTGGTTGGCTCGGGACGATGAACTATGGAGTTATTGTCGCCAACAAAATGGATAAGCAGCTCTACGAGTGGTCGAAGGTGCCTTCAACGGCTTAAGGGCACCTCTGGAAACCTCCCATGTGTCGAGATTACCGATTTGCTGTAATGCAGGCAAGGCTCTCTCGCCAACGGTTGGGCTTCCAGCCCTGCCTAGGCGAGAGCAACGTCGCCAGCGCACAGCAAGCGGCAAGTCTTTCAGACCGAAACACTTTTGATTCTGAGTTGCGTTGATCTGCGCGCGAAGGGCTTCCAGCCCTCCTGTGCACAGAATCGCCTTGCTCAAAAATAAAATTGTATTCGTCCCGGTCTTGGTAGATATTCAGAGGTGCCCTTAAGCTCTCAAGTTGAGGACGGTTCCAGTCATCTGATCGGCGACTTTAACTAACTGAGCATTTAATTTATAAAGCTGGGTGCTTTCGTTGAGTTGCACCATATTGGCGGCATTAATTTGGCCACTCGCTAGGCGGTTGGCAGCTTGAGTTGCTTGTTCATTGGCGGTTTGCCGAATCTTTTGGGCGCTTTGATAGACGTTTAGGATCCCGTTGCCGCCATTAATTTCCATAAATTCCGATTATGCCAGAATGTGGTCGAAATGTCAAAGCAAAGCGGGCTTAGGAGCGTCTTTTAGTTCGTGTTGGTTTAAATGTTTCGTGCGAGGAAGGCGAATACGGAGATAAGCGAACGGCCATCTGTGAATCTTAGTTCGGTTTTCGTTGCAATTTTTTTAACAGCAAATTAACTGGGCCGTTTTTATGAAAGTTCTGATTGCTGACCGTATCTCTCCCATTGGTGTCGATTTGTTCAAATCCGAAGACGGATTTGAGGTTGTTGAAGCTTATGGCTCCTCCCCCGAACAAATTCTCGAACTCGTTCGAGACGTTGATGCGATTGCGGTGCGATCTGATACTAAGATCACCGCTGAGGTGATTGCGGCGGCCCCGCAACTAAAGGTGGTCGGGCGTGCCGGAGTCGGAGTGGACAATATCGATATTGAGGCTGCCACCGATCGCGGTGTGATTGTCATGAATACGCCGACTGGGAACACCTTGGCCACGGCTGAGTTGACCTTTACTCACATGCTGTGCGGCACGCGCCCAATCGTGCAAGCCTGCGCCGGCATGCGGGAGGGACGTTGGGATCGCAAAAAATATACTGGATCCGAGTTGAATGAAAAGACATTGGGCGTACTGGGTATGGGGCGCATTGGGGCAGAAGTCGCCAAAAGAGCGCAAGCTTTCAATATGCAGGTGCTGGCCTATGATCCCTACTTAACCGAGTCGCGTGCACATTCACTGGGGGTCCAAATGGCTACCTTGGATGCGGTGATTGAACAAGCAGATTATATTACGGTTCACATGCCGTTGACAGCACAGACGAAGCATATGCTGGATGCAGATGCCTTCCAGCGCATGAAGCCAGGAGTGCGTGTATTTAATTGCGCTCGCGGAGGCATTATTGATGAAGCTGCGCTGATTGCAGCGCTTGAGTCGGGCAAAGTGGCTGCGGCTGGCTTGGATGTTTACGAGGATGAGCCGCCCGCAGAGGACAGCCCATTGAGAAAAATTTCTAATTTGGTGCTGACTCCGCACTTGGGTGCATCCACGCAAGAAGCTCAGGAGAATGTGGGTATTGATGTGGCCAAGCAAATGATTGAAGCACTGAAGGGGGAAATGGTGCGGAATGCTTTAAATATGCCGTCATTAGACCCTAAGGCATTGCAGCAGGTCGCCCCTTACTTGAACTTGGTGGAAAAGCTGGGTACCTTCTCTCAGCAATTAGCGCCTGAGGGTGTCGAAAAAATTGTGATCCGTTATTTTGGCAAAATTGTAGACTTGGATACCTTGCCGCTGAGCTATGGTGTGCAGCGGGGTTATTTGCGTGAGATCGCTGAAAATGTGAACGACGTCAATGCCCCGAAAAAAATTGCTCGCATGGGCATCGTTACAGAGGAAGTCAAATCCACCAATCATGCCGAGTTCACGGAATTGGTGGAAGTCGAAGTGCAGGCCAAAGGCGGAAAAACTCGCACGATTGCTGGCACGCTTTTCGGTAAGCAACAAAATCCGCGGATTGTGGCCATTGATGGGCATGGTGTTGAGGTGAATACTGAAGCGACCTTACTGGTCTTGAAGAACAAGGACGTCCCTGGGATTGTTGGATTTGTTGGGATGACCCTAGGGGCAGATTCGGTCAATATTGCCAATATGTCATTGAGCCGCGATCAGGGGCATGGCTTTGCTGTTTCGGTATTTGAATTAGACTCGGCACCTTCCACTGAGGCAGCAGAGAAAATTATTGGACATGCTGCAATCGAAAAGTACCGCGTCATTAAGCTCTAATTATAGGCGCTACGGGCGGTAACATTTCTTCTAGATCGTAATTATGCTGTGGATACACATCATCAGTGTTGTACTGATTGGTTACCTCTTAGGGGCAATCAGCTTTGCGGTGTTGGTCGCTAGCCGTAAAGGGGTAGATATTTTTACGGTTGGAAGTGGCAATCCGGGTGCCACCAATGTGAAGCGGGTCCTTGGCGCGAAATGGGGCAATCTAGTGTTTGCGCTCGATGCGGCGAAGGGGGTGTTGGCAGCAGCTTGGCCCTTACTCATGTGGGCGGAGCTTCATTATGCGGTTTTGGGTTTGATCGCTGCCTTAGCTGGCCATAGTTACTCCATCTTTATCGCCTTTCGCGGCGGTAAGGGGGTGGCCACCACTATGGGGGGGCTTTTGGTGATTATGCCGCCAGTATTGTTGATGGGTTTAGTTCTCTGGCTGCTGGCATTTTACAGCTCCCGGGTTGTGGCTTTGGCTTCCTTAGTGTTTGCCTTAAGTCTGCCGATTACGGCCGGTTTATATTATGGCATGGAGCATTTATGTTTTGGGCTTTCCCTGGCGCTGGCCTTGCTCATTTTACTGCGTCATCGCTCCAATATCTTGCGCTTAATTAAGGGCGAAGAAAATTCATTTACGAAGTAGTATGTCTGAAAGAACAATTGTACGGGTTGGTTTGCTGGGCTTTGGTGTCGTTGGCCAAGGCGTGTGGAAAAATATTGAAAAGAATCGTCAGGCACTGGAGTTAAGGCTCGGTGTACAATTGGAAATCACAGAAGTTGTGGTGCGTGATGTGTCCAGAGAACGCTCGGTTTCCGTTCCACAGGAGCGTTTGTCTCAAGATCCAGATCGGATTTTGGAAAATCCTGAAATCGACATTGTCTGTGAATTGATGGGGGGTGTCGGTGCGGCGCTCGACTTTACTCGGCGTGCCCTGAAGCATGGAAAAACGGTGGTGACTGCCAACAAAGCATTAATTTGTGAATATGGCGCCGAACTGTTTGATTTAGCCCGCCAGTATGGTGGGCATTACTACTATGAGGCATCGGTTGCTGGTGGCATACCTATTATTAAGACTATGCGGGAAGCGCTGGTTGCCAATCGTTTTAGTTGTCTTTTTGGAATACTGAATGGCACTTCCAATTATATCCTAACTCGGATGGAGCGCGAGGGCTTAAGCTTCGAAGCGACCTTAGAAGATGCCCGTAAACTTGGCTATGTGGAAGCCGATGAATCGCTGGATTTGGATGGTGTTGATGCCGCGCACAAGACGGTCATACTGTCTTATTTGGCCCACGGAAAGTGGGTGCGCTTGCCAGAAATGATCTGCGAGGGGATCCGGGAGGTGACCACTGCCGACATGGCAACCGCTGCAGATCTGGGCTATAAGATCAAATTATTGGCGGTCATTAAGCGAGATTTTGAAAAAAGTTTACTATCAGTTCGCGTGCATCCAGCATTGATTGCGAAAGCAGAAGTCATTGCGGGGGTGGATGAAGTCTACAACGGGGTCAGCGTTTCTGGTGACGTTGTGGGAACTACGGTTTTGATTGGTCGCGGAGCTGGGCAAGATGCCACTTCAAGTTCCGTCATTAGCGATATTGCGGATGCGGTCTTTATGCTGCAAGGTGCCCCTGCACCGGTTATTTCTGAGGAGGATGCGCAGCGTTACGCGGATTTGGGTAATGAGGTGCAGATAGCTCCGACTGATTTAATATCGGGGCAGTATTATTTGCGAGTGCGTGTTTGTGACCAGGCAGGAGTTTTAGCACAAGTGACTCAAGTATTCGCTGCCCACTCGATTGGAGTTGAGACTGTGAATCAGCGCTCTCAAAAGGATGGTAGTGCCCTCATTATGTTGACCACACATCCGAGCAATGAGTCATCGCTGGCCGCTTTAAAGAGCGACTTAAAGGCGATGGACTGTGTGCTTGAGCCGGTGGTGAGTTTCCGTATTTTTGATCCTGAGGCGGCTCTGTAGTGGAACTGAGCGAGCTTTAGTCGCGCTGATGTTTTCGAGCAGGTGAGTTGACTCTTGTATGATCTGTCTGCAATTTTATTGATGTGAGTGAGGGGAATCTAGACTTTAGCGCTGTGGTGCGGGCTATTTGTGAGGAGGATCGCCGCTATCAGCGGGGAGCCTACTATTTTGTGCGGCAAGCTTTGGATTATAGTCTAAAGAATTTGAAACAAGTTGACGCTAACCAGCAGCAAAATCACTTAAGCGGTCAGCAGTTACTTGAGGGGATTCGTTGCTTTGCTTTGGAGCAGTATGGTCCGATGGCGCAGACTGTTTTTGACCGCTGGGGCATTCACGATTGCCGGGATTTTGGGCAGGTGGTTTTTAATTTGGTGGAGTGCCGAGTCTTGGGCAAAACCGAGGAGGATAGCCCCAGTGATTTTGCGGGAGGCTACGATTTTTCGGAGGCTTTTGAAAAGCCCTTTAGGCCGCGAAAAAAACTTCCAATTAAGCGGCCCCGCCTATTGTAGTCATCTCGACGCATTTCAAGCCAGTCGGAATGAAGCGAGCTTTGTTCACTGGCATCAATGTGTCACATTATTATGCAGCATTCTTTCCCCAATTTAGTCATTCAACCGCCTTTTCGCAAGGTGTTATCTAATGGTCTGACCCTTGTCCATCGAGCAGACTTTGCCAGTCCTGTGGTCTCTCTGCAATTATGGGTGAAAACCGGGAGCCTGCACGAGGGCGTTTACCTCGGCTCCGGGATCTCGCATTATATCGAGCATCTATTGTTTAAAGGCACCGAGCGCCGGACGGGGCCAATGATCAATCGAGCGATTCATGCCCTCGGGGGCTCGATCAATGCGTACACGACTTTTGATCGTACGGTTTATTACATTGATGCGCCGGCAAGCGCATTTGAAACAGCGCTGGACGTGCTGACCGATCTAGTCTTTCACGCAAAACTAGAAGCTGATGCTATTGAGCTAGAACGTCAGGTCATTTTACGAGAAATTGATATGGGTTTGGATGATCCGGATCAACAGCTGAGTCAATTGCTGCTGGGTACAGCTTATAGCAGACATCCCTACCGCTATCCGATCATTGGTGAACGCAGTTTGTTTGAATCCTTAGGGCCAGACGACTTGCGGGCTTATTATCAGGCGCGTTATGTACCAAATAATTGCGTCCTGGCAGTTGCGGGCGCTGTTGACGCTACAAGCTGTTTGGCTGCGCTGGAAAAGTGCTGTGGTGCATTACCCATGGCTTGTTTAGCTCCGGTCCCCTTGGAGCAGGAGCCGCCACAACTCGCGCAACGCTTTACGCGTCAGTACGCCGATTATCAGGTGATGCGAGGGGGCATGGCGTATAAGGTGCCTCATTTGAGCCATCCCGATGCTGCCAGTTTAGACGCCTTGGCTTTTGCTCTAGGTGGGGGTGAGAGTTCACTGCTATGGCAGCGCTTGCGAAATGAAAAAAATTGCGTGCACGCTATCGATTGTCGCAATTGGAACTCTGGGGATCCAGGGCTGATGTGGCTTTCCTACATATGCGATCCCGACCAGCTAGAGACTGTCGAGGGTGCGATTGATGGGTGTATTGCTGAAGTCGTGAAACAAGGCTTGCCGGCTGAAGTGCTGGAAAAGGCTCGTCGGCAAGCAATGAGTAGTGAAATTAATAGCTACAAGACCGTGAGTGGGCAAGCGGCTCGCTTGGGGCTTGGCGAGGCCATCTTAGGGCATTTAGAGATGGGGCGTGTTTACCTTGAGCGATTGGCTGCTGTCGGCGTTGAGGATTTACAGCGAGTGTGTCAACAGTATCTCATTCCCGAGAGTCGCTCGCAGGCTTGCCTTGGCCCCATACCTAAACCGACTGATTCTGACATCGCTGCAGTAAGTATTTCGAGCGCAGACTTTGAGTGCCATACTTTTTCCAATGGTGCTCGCCTCATTCACCAATATGATCCGCGTTTACCAAAGGTGCATCTGCGTTGCGTGATCAAGGGGGGGAGCTGCTGCGAAATGCCGCAGCAGCGCGGCATTTCTGAATTGCTGGCTGAGCTAATGACGAAAGACAGCGCACAGCGTACGGCAAGCGAGGTCGCAGAACTGATTGAACGGATCGGAGGTAGTTTTCACGCCGGCTGTGGGCACAATACTGTGTACTTAGCGCTTGAAGTTTTTCCAGAAGACCTTCGATTGGCAGTGGATTTATTGCGAGATGCTTTGCTACATCTCAGAATAGAGAGCCATACTTTTGAGACAGAAAGAGCGGCCCAAGTCGCGCAAATAGCTGAGCAAGCCGATGATATTTTAGAGTATGGAATCAGTGCCCTCAGAGAGCGTTTTTTTGGGCACCATCCCCTAGCTGTCAATTCGCTCGGGCTGGCAGCTGATTTGGAGTGTCTGGATGTTGGTGCGGTACAGGCACATTATCAACGCCTGGTGCAAGCGCCCAACATAGTGGTCTCTCTTTGCGGTTGTTTTGAAGTCTCGCAGGCCGTACCGATGCTGAGCCAGTTGCTAGGGGAGGAGCTGCCGTCAGAGGATGTCTTGGATTGGCCTACAAAAACTTGGGAGCCACATGGAGGTTCTGCCGTAGAATCGCTTGTTTTGGAGCGCGCACAATCTGTGGTTTTGCACGCCTTTCCCGGTGTCGGTATTCAGCATGCGGATCGATTGCTATCGGAGCTGCTGAATGAATTATTCAACGGGCTTTCCAGTCGCTTATTTGAAGCAGTTCGCGAAGAAAAAGGTCTCGCTTACTATGTCGGCTCGAGTCAAATAATTGGCTATCAAGATGCCATGTTTTTCTTTTATGCGGGCACCGAGCCAAAGCAGTCGGCTGCTGTTTTGGCCGAAATCAACACAGAAATTAATCGGGTGATTCAATCCGGGCCGACGCTGGAGGAGTTTAATCGCTGTCGCACGCGTCTAAAGGCAGCGAGGGCTATGGGCTTGCAGACGATCGGGGCCCGTGCCATGTATGCGGCTTTGCAGACCGTATACGGATTGCCGCTAGAATCTGAGGCTGAATATGCTATGCGGTTGGATGCCGTGCAATTGACTGATCTCATTTCTTTCGCAAGGCAGCAATTTAGGGCTTCTTGGGCCACTCGCTTAATTGTTGGCCCCGAGGCAAGCTGATGTACGAATTTTACTTGGAGTGACTTGTGCAATTTTAAGACTTGTAGAAGTCATTTCCGTGCGCCTGGCACATCATTTTTCTACGATGTGCAATCGCCAGTTCCAATGCCTTTTCTTCGCCGTATTTTCTGATGGAAAAAGAAGTACTCTTTTGGACGCCTGGTTCCGGGCGCCAACTGACGGAAAAGCATTCGTAGATCGCCCCTTTGGGTCCTTTTTTGGAGGTTCGCGAGACTCCGAGTTCACCCGTCCTGTTGCGTGAATCTTTGCTGACGACGCGACGCTCGCGTTCTTTTTGTGGAATTTTACTCAATTCTTCGAGCAATTGCTCGCGATAGTTGCGCGCTGCTTTCAAAGCAGCTTCTTTACCGCCACTTTTACGATCGCTGAATAATTTTGTATAGGTCTTTCCGTTACGGTAACCACGAACAAACCAGCCGTGAGTAGACTTTGTGTCAATGCGACTGATCCCTTTAATGGGTAGATGATCTGACATGATTTAGGGTAGGTTAATAGGTTGCAGGAATACTTCGATTCCCTTGGGTTATAATAGAACTTACGGATGTCGAGTGCTGATTTGTAGGGAGGGCCTATATTTTACAAATTGTTCATAATTAGCTTTTTTAGCTGTCGTTAGTGTTTGAGGGGGGAACCCAATAAAGTTCCCAATCAAAGTCCGTATAGAGTTGTTGTTAGCACATACAACATGGCCGATTTTACATGTATTTCAATGCATCGAAGCATTTATAATTTCTACGATTCGGTCTAAGTTAACTGACGTAGTTTATGTAATTTAAAGTACGAATCTTTTTTTAAAGATCGTGCTGTTATGAATATTTCCGAGTCGCAGATGCTTTCGGCTTTGAGGCTTGATTGTTTTGTAAGAATTGTGCACGCTGTTGTAGTCATTTGATTGTAACATGTACCCCGAAATCAATCAGTTAGATGAGTTGTCTCGTCGCAAGTTTATGCAGTATACAGCCAAGGCGTTCTTGGGTCTGGGACTCAGCTCGGTGAGTCGTGCTCCCTTGTGGGCGGCGCAGGCCCAACAAGCGGCCACTGCCAAGCAAGTCATTTATATTTATCTTTCGGGTGGGATGAGCCATCTCGATACCTTCGATTTGAAGCCCAAATGGAAGGATCAGGGCCCAGTTGAGGGCATTCAGACAAATATAACGGGCCTTCGAATTGCGGCTTACTTTCCAAACTTAGCCAGGCATATGGATAAGTTGGCGATCATTCGCTCGATGAATTCTAATCAAGGTGCGCACGAGCAAGGGCGGTATTTTTTACACACCAGTTATGAGCCGCGTGGAACCATTCAACATCCCGGTCTAGGCGCATGGTTAAATCACCTGTCGGGCGCAACGAATTCCACGCTTCCGGGGAATATTCGAATCGGCGGTAGCAATAATTTGCCAGGTGGCTGTGGTTTTCTCGACGCGAAATATGCACCCCTGCATCTCGGGAATCCACACGATGGCCTTTCCCACGCGCGGCTACACCACGGCGTATCAGATCGGGAGTTTAGTGAGCGGCTGGAGCTCGTTAAACTTATGGATTTAAGTTTTCAGCGTGAATACAGTACCCAATCGATGCAAGCCTACACAGATGTGTATAAAGAGGCGGCCAAGTTGATGTTTAGTGAGGACTTAAAAGCCTTTGATTTGAGTCAGGAGTCAAGTAAAGTTCAGGAGCGCTATGCTGTGCGCCAAGGTCATTTTGGGGCTGCTTGTTTATTGAGCCGACGCTTGATTGAGTCGGGAGTGCAGTTTGTTCAATTAACTTCGCGCGGTTGGGATACCCATCATAACAATCATAATGACTTGGAATCGCTGGGATATGAGATCGATGCCCCCATTGCTGCTCTATTAGATGATTTACAGCTAAGAGGCTTACTTGATGAAACCTTGGTCGTGATTGGTACCGAGTTTGGGCGGGCGCCGGAATTAGATCATAATTTGGGGCGCTCTCATCACCCGCAGGCATTCACTTGCATGATGGCCGGTGGCGGTATTCGGGGTGGGCAGGTGTATGGTGCCACAGATGAGCGTGGGCAGAATGTTACTGAAAATCTCGTCTCGATTCCCGACTTTAATGCCACCATTGCCCATGCTCTGGGGCTGCCCATTGATAAGGTCCTGTACGCGCCAAATGGGCGTAGTTTTCAAATTGCGGATAAGGGACGTCCGATATTGGATCTTTTTTGACCGTTGAGGCTTGTTTCGGATTTTCGAATCTGTTTGCTGTACAATTTTTCAAGGCATCAATCTACAGGGCAGGACTTGTAGTCGACCATGAAGCGTGATGAGACTTTTAATGCGCTTGCGCACATTGGCGAAAAACAAACTCGCTACTGTTAAGCATTCATTTGTACTCTGCTACCACTATGGAATATGTGCTGGGAATTGCTGTTATGGGCTTGGTATTTGGGCTATTTTGGTTAATATTACGCCAAGCTTCATGTCGGATCGTTTGTCAATTCGAGGTTTTAGCGGATCGTTTTCAGATTGATCTGACGGTGCCTCCAGCGCAGTTGGCTGGATTTAATCGCCCGGAACCTCATGTTTATGGGGACTATCGGGGACGAGAACTCTCGATTTCCGTTCCGGGTAAGGGCTTGCAGAATACCCGACAAATTGAGACACGTCTAAAAGTTGCGGTCGACGCACCCGAATTTATCTTTCAAATTACGGGTCGTGGCTTGATGGGCCGAATGCGTCAACGTGATGTAAAAGGGCTGGCCCAATGGACGGCAGACGTGGCAGCATTTGATACGGCACTGGATGTTCGAACCAACGATCAGGGCCGATTGACGCGCGCGTTTGGGGATTCCCATCAGGAGACCGTCCGAGCCGTTATTCAAGCGAGCAAAGGTAGCATTACCTGTCGCCAAGGCGTGCTGGAGTTTTATCAGATCGGTTTGATCTCGAATGAAACAGTGCGCCAGCGCTTTGAGACGATGGCAGATTTTTTATGTGACTGGGCAGAACTGATCGAAGCGCGCACCTAATTTTTGGATAGCGCCTTAACGCTCAAGCGGATCGCGGAAAGACTCCAAGGAATTCGTCGGCTGTTTTGAACCCTAATTATGCAATAGGCTGAGCACGGTGCTCGGCAACTGAAGGCAAAGGGAGCGTATACACATACGTGACTGCTGGCCTGATAGGCAGCCATGTGCCGTGGTCACCTAAGGACTTTTTGAGCACCCTATTGGTGAGCACATTTCTAATGCGATGCATTAGAAATGTGCCTAGTGTAAGGGAACTTA
>Ga0213867_1000020_pt1 | contig 71990 bp, 59 predicted proteins | sample PICome_12_FD_160120 | JGI IMG/M metagenome (GOLD analysis project Ga0213867, IMG submission 160120) | Coastal seawater microbial communities near Pivers Island, North Carolina, United States - PICO540 | ecosystem: Environmental > Aquatic > Marine > Coastal | place: USA: North Carolina... | reverse complement strand
GTGTGGCTAATAAGTCAATAATGCCATAAAAACTGAAGATATAGGCTTTTGGTTTTTTAACTGAAACGATTCTTAGCACATATTCAACGCTAAAAAAAATAGTGATGCTCCACTCAATGACTTTAAGGACCTCTTGATATTGCGCATTGATACTTTCAACACTCTCGAGCATTACAGTCACTAGACTGCTGAGAATTAATATGATTAATACGATGTCAAATATTTTGCCAAGTGGAGTGTCGGCCTCAAATATTACTTCGTGTATTTTTTCTCTAATCTTCAAGGAGTTGAATTTCGTATTTCTCTGGATTTTCTTTGAATTTTTGCTCGATGAGTTGACCATAAACAGCTAGATATTGCTCAATTTTAATCAAATTTTTTTTAAGAATCTCAATTTTACTGATCTGATAATTCAATTTACAGAGCCCAAAGTATTTCAATTCTTTGTTTTCAATGAAATACACATATTTTTGAGAAGAGCTGTTGTCTTTTTCGATCAGCAAAAATGTCTTGTTCTTTTCGAGAAGTAGATCTTCTTGATTTTCGGAAGTATTTCTTTTCAATTCTTTGGTATTAAATCGACCCTCTGTTTCGTGAAGAAACTTGATATTTCGATATAACTCATTAGAAATCAACTGTTCAATGATGTTTTTGGTCTTCTTTTGTAGTGAAACATCCTTTTTAGATTGGGATGCGAATTTCTTGCTAAGTGTGGTTTTAATGTTTTTACTCTGCCCGGTGTAGATCAGATTGTCTTCTTTGTCATACAAATAAAAAATACCTGCTTCTTCACTTAGGTTGTTGATCAAGTCAATTTGCTTTTGGCTTAAATGAAAGTGCTCATTTTTCTTAATAAGTGATTTTAAAATCTCTTGTTTGTTGTCTTTTTGAAGTAGAATTTTAAATAATTCCAGAGTGGCTTGTGCGTCACCTGTGGCCCTGTGTCTATTGCTTACAGCAATACCCAATGCTTTTACCAATTTACCTAGGCTGTGTGAATCTGCTTCTGGAATTAATTTTTGAGACAATTCAACGGTACATAAGGTGTCTTTTGTAAAATCATAACCCAATCGATCAAACTCTAACTTCAAAATTCGATAATCAAAACTGGTATTGTGTGCGACAATAACGCAATCTTCGGTGATTTCTATGATTCTTTTGGCTACCTCGTAGAATTTTGGAGCATTTTGGAGCATTTTATTTGAGATACCCGTGAGCTTTACTACAAATTCTTGAATGGCTCTTTCTGGATTGATGAGCGATTGAAAATAATCGACAACCTGATTTCCGTCAAATTTATGAATTGCGATTTCAGTTATTCCCTCTTTATTATAGGCTCCACCAGTGGATTCTATGTCTAATATGGCAAAATAGCGTTTCAATGCTTGTAATTTCTCGCTCCGAAGATACGGCTACCCACTCTAATCATTGTACTTCCACAATCAATGGCAAGCGGATAATCTCCACTCATACCCATAGATAGAATCTCTAAGTTCTTGAAATCTATTGCTTTTTCTTTAAAGAGTTGTGCCAAATAAGTGAACTCCGATCTTAATTGGTTTTGGTCATTGGTAAAAGAAGCCATTCCCATTAAGCCTTTGATATTTACAAATTCGAATGTGTCACTTGACGAAAGTATTTCATCCAATTCGGTAGCAGACAAGCCGAATTTGTGTTCTTCTTGTGCGATATGAATTTGTAAAAGGCAATTTATTTTGAGGTTTAATTTGCTTCCTTGTTTATTTATTTCTTTGAGTAGCCTTAAACTATCCACAGAGTGAATTAAAGAAATAAAGGGCGCAATATATTTTACCTTGTTACGCTGCAGGTGACCAATCATGTGCCACTCTACATCATCGGGTAATTGAGTGTGCTTCTCGACAAGCTCTTGCACCTTGTTTTCTCCAAAGATGCGCTGACCACCTTCATATGCTTCTTTTAAAGCATCAACGGGTTTGGTTTTAGATACAGCGACTAAGGAAACCTGTTCAGGAATTTCAGTAATGATTTGTTCTAAATTTTCTCTTATGCCCATTTTTGAAAAAAATTACTTGAGGTTATTTAGTTTCCTGAATAATTCAATTGGCTTTTTATTTTCGAAACAATTTCTAAAGCCACTTTTAAGGCTTTAGTTCCATCCTCTAAAGTTACCAAGGGTAAACGCTTTGAATGAATCGCCTCGGCTAAATTTTCAAGTTCATCAAGTATTGCATTATTCATTGCTGTTTTTGGCTTTTCGAAATGCAAAATCTTTGTTTCTCCTTCAGCATTAGTCAAGGTCATTTGATAAGGATCTATGGTTTCATCTGCTCTAGGGCTATCAATTTTCACAATTTCACTCTCTTTTTCTAAAAAATCAATGCTGATGTACGCATCCTTCTGAAAAACTCTGGTTTTACGCATGTTTTTTAGTGAAATTCTACTTGCTGTTAAATTAACCACAGATTTGTTTTCAAACACCAATCGGGCATTTGCAATATCGGGTGATTGCGAAAGTACACAGGCCCCACTGGCATGAACTTCTGCTAAATCTGAAGAAATCATACTCAAAACAATTTCGATGTCGTGTATCATCAGATCCATCACCACAGAAACATCTGTTCCTCTGGGATTGAATTCAGAGAGTCGGTGTGTTTCAATAAACATGGGGTTGTTGATGATATCTTTTACAGATTTTAACGCTGGGTTGTACCTTTCGACGTGTCCAACAGCTCCAACGACTCCTTTTTGTTTGGCAAGGGTAATTAATTCTTCCGCTTGCTCTAGGTTTAAGGTTATCGGCTTTTCGATAAATAGGTGTTTATTGAACTCAAGGGCTTTTTTTGCGATTTCAAAATGAGTGAGTGTTGGGGTGACAATGACCGCCACATCTATTTCGTTTAGAAGTGCTTCTTGGGACGAAAAAAATTTGTAACCTAATGTGTTTTGAATTTCAATTGCATGGGAGTTATTGTTGTCATAGAATCCAACTAACTCATATTTAGAAGATTCCTTTAATAATTTCAAATGAATCTTTCCCAAATGACCTGCTCCAAAAACACCGGCTTTTAACATAGAATTATTTTTCTGCAAAAATAGCCATATAAGTAGAGTTAACAATGTTTAATTTTGTTCTACACGGATTAACAAATGCACAGAAAAGACGAGTTAAAACATCAGGGAATGCGTAATCATTTGGTTTCAGAATTAAAAACCAAAGGAATTACAGATGAGAACGTCTTAAAAGCAATTGCCAAGGTGCCACGCCATCTTTATTTAGATAGCAGTTTTGAAGCGCATGCTTATCAGGATAAGGCCTTTCCGATTGGAGCAAATCAAACCATTTCTCAACCTTTCACCGTAGCTACACAAACGGCTTTGCTTGAGGTGAAATCAGGAGATAAAATTTTGGAGGTTGGTACGGGATGTGGTTATCAAACAGCCGTATTAATTGCCTTAGGAGCAAAGGTGTATACTGTTGAGCGTCAATTAGAATTGTTTAAAAAAACAAAGTTGTTTTTTCAACAAATGCCTTATCGTCCTAAAAAAATGATTTATGGTGACGGTTATATCGGTTATGCTGAGCAGGCTCCATTTGACGGAATAATCGTGACTGCAGGTGCTCCTGAACTACCAGAAGCTTTGTTAAAGCAACTTACTTTGGGAGGCAGATTGGTGATTCCCGTAGGAGATGGAAGTACGCAGCAAATGCATAAGTACATCAAAACTTCGCCCACAAAATTCAGTAAAAGTCTGCACGGTGAATTTCGTTTTGTGCCACTGCTTGAAGACAAAGAAGGCTTGTCTTAAACGTCTTTCTTTTTGATTCGATCTAATGCTCGCTTATTGTCTCTGTCTTTGATGGTTTCTCTTTTGTCGTATAATTTTTTTCCTTTAGCAAGTGCGATTTGCAGTTTAGCTAAACCTTTATCGTTGAGGTATAAGCGAAGCGGAATGATGGCTATTCCTTTTTGAGTGACCTCTTTGTGCAGTTTTTTGAGTTCTCTTTTTTGCAGTAGAAGCTTTCGTACTGCTTTGGGTTGATGATTGTAATGATTACCATGTGAATACTCGTCCACCTGCATATTCACAACGAATAGCTCTGAGTTTTCATTGAATTCACAAAAACTATTAGAAATATTGGCCTTGCTAAGACGTATAGATTTGATTTCAGTTCCGGCTAGTACTATTCCGGCCTCATAGGTATCGATAATTTCGTATTCAAACCTAGCGCGTTTATTTTTAATATTTACTTGTTGAATGGCCATGAATACTGTTGAGCTATTAGTAAGCGCTAATTATTTTTTTGCAAACTCAATTTGAATCAAGTACTCCAGGTATTGAGCAGAATTCTTGAAGTATTTTGCGTCTGAGGTAATAAGACTCGAAACGACTCCACCATTTAAAATCGTGTAAAATTGCTTAGCGTACTGCATTGCTGGTAATTTCAATTTGAATTCACCTTTGATTTGACCTTGTTCAATCACGTGGGCGATATGGCCTTCAATAGAATGATGTACTTCTTTGATGGCTTGAGATAGCGTAAAATTATTGTGTTGTGCATCTACACCTGCGCTTACGATAGGGCATCCTCCCAATTCTTCTATGATTAAATCGTAGGATTTGTAGAAATTGATCAGCGAAAATAATTTAGACATGGCAGATTCACCCTCTTGAAGAGCAGTTACAATGTGTTTGAGTAGTATGTTTTTTGAATATTCAAAAGCGTAAAGCGCTAATTCCTCTTTGTTTTCAAAATTCCCGTAAAGTGCTCCTTTTGTAAGGCCGGTGGCCTCTGTGATAGTGCTTAAGCTTGTTCCGTGATATCCGTTTTTATTAAAAAGAGGAGCTACAGTTTCTAAAATGAACTGCTTTGTTTTTAAGGATTTACTCATTTGCATAGGCTAAGTCAAGATTTGAGTTCTAAATACCAATCGGTTATCAAAGTTATCTAAAATTAGTGCTCCTTTTGATTTTATATCACCAGAAAGAATTTTTTTTGACAATGGACTGAGCACTTCTCTTTGTATAACGCGCTTTAGCGGTCTTGCTCCGTAGTGTATGTCATAGCCTTGCTGACTGAGATAAGAAACCGCTTCATCCGTAAATTGCATGGCGATTCCCTTTTCTTTTAAGGTATGTGCTAATTCGTTCAGCTGTAGACTGGTTATTTTCGAGATGTCATCGGGTTTTAAAGGCGTAAACAGCGTTATTTCATCAATTCTATTCAAAAACTCGGGTTTTACACGTTGTTTTAATTCCTCAAGCACTTTGTATTGAATTTCTTCGATCTGTTGCCTGTCGAATAAGTCTTCCTTAGACAAAGCAGTCCAATGATTAGCCCCAATATTAGAGGTCATAATAACAATAGTGTTCTTAAAATCAATCCATCTTCCTTGACTGTCTGTCAAATGTCCTTCATCTAAAACTTGAAGTAAAATATTAAAGGTGTCGGGGTGGGCTTTCTCAATTTCGTCTAATAGTACAATTGAATAAGGTCTCCGCCTTACGGCCTCAGTTAATTGACCACCTTCGTCATAACCTACGTATCCGGGAGGTGCACCGATTAGACGACTGACGCTGTGTTTTTCTTGATATTCACTCATGTCAATTCGTGTAATAGCATTTTTGTCGTTAAATAAATAGGAGGCGAGGGCCTTAGACAATTCTGTTTTACCTACACCGGTAGGACCTATAAAAAGAAAAGATCCAATGGGTTTATCTGTGGGGTTTAGACCAGCTTTGTTGCGTCTAATCCCTTCTGAAACAACTTCTACTGCATTGTTTTGCCCTATTAAGGTTTTACCTAAGTGCGCTTCTAAATGAAGTAATTTCTCAATTTCACTCGACATTAATTTATGAACAGGAATACCTGTCCATTTTGAGACTATTTCAGCGATATCCTCGCTGTTGACTTCTTCTTTGATGATGTTCTGTTCTTGATTGCGCTCAACCTCCAGTTGAAGTGTTTTTAATTTCTCTTCCAATTCTTTAGAGGTCCCATATCTTATTTTTGCAACTTTTTCATAATTGCCTTCTCGCTGCGCTTTTTCTGCTTCAGTTTTAAGCTTTTCAAGTTCTTTTTTAGTGTTTTGAATTTGATCGATGACTTCACGCTCTTTACTCCACTTGGTAAATAGCAGTGTTCTTTTTTCTTTAATTTCGGTCAACTCTGCATTGAGATCGCTGCTTTTTTGCTCGTCTTTTTCCTTTTTTATCGCCTGAATTTCGATTTCGATTTGAGTAATTTTTCGATCTAAATCATCCAATTCTTCTGGTTTTGAATTGATTTCCATTCGAATTTTAGAAGCGGCTTCATCCATCAAGTCAATGGCTTTATCGGGAAGAAAACGGTCTGAAATATAGCGAGTTGACAAGTCTACTGCTGCGATGACGGCCTCATCTTTAATTCTGACCTCGTGATGTGTTTCGTATTTTTCTTTAATACCGCGTAAAATTGAAATTGCAGCTTCTCTATTGGGCTGATCTACCATTACCTTTTGAAATCGACGTTCTAGGGCCTTGTCCTTTTCAAAGTATTTTTGATATTCATCTAGGGTAGTGGCACCAACAGCTCTTAGTTCACCGCGGGCTAGAGCGGGTTTTAAAATATTAGCTGCGTCCATTGCGCCTTGACCTCCTCCTGCGCCAACAAGGGTGTGAATTTCGTCTATAAACAGGATAATTTCTCCAGAATGTTCTGTAACTTCTTTAATGACCGCCTTGAGTCGCTCTTCGAATTCTCCTTTGTATTTAGCGCCTGCAATTAACGCACCCATATCGAGGGCGTAAACCTTTTTTCGTTTCAAATTTTCTGGAACATCACCGTTGACAATACGTTGTGCTAGGCCTTCAGCTATAGCAGTCTTTCCAACCCCTGGTGCTCCTACCAAAATAGGATTGTTCTTTGTTCGTCTAGACAAGATTTGTAGAACGCGTCTGATTTCCTCGTCTCTGCCAATTATAGGGTCTAATTTGCCTGAATCTGCAAGTGCATTAAGGTCATTAGCGAATCGCTTTAGTTGGGTGAGTGTGTTTTCTGTCTTAGGTGTATTGTTTTCTTTTTCTTTCATCTTTTTTTCTAGTGTATTTAAATCGACTCCAAGTTTTTCAAAGATTGTTCTCAACTCTTGACTGTAGCTTAGTAGTGTAAGCAAAAAAGAGGGGAGGTCAACCTGATTCTCGTTCTTTTTACGCGCAGAGGCCATCGCTTTTTGTAGGATTTGCACTGCTTCATTGGAGAATTGTATTTCTGCGGAATTCGATTGAGGTCTTGAGTTAAGGTCATCCCTAACAGCCTTAATCCCTTGTTCAATTATTTCTTTTTTGAGATATAATTCAAGAACTTCGTATTCTTGTTCATACAAGGCTATAAATAAGTGCTGTGGTTCGGTGAGTTTATGATCATAGGATTGGGTTATAATTTGTGCTTCACCTATGATATTTTGAACTTTTGGTGTAAAAGATTGTGCATTCATAAAAGTCGTTTACGCCATTAAAATCAAAAAGAATTCCATTTTGAAATCGCCTTCAAAAGAAGACTTTTTGTCAGTATTTAATTGAAATTTTAAGTCATTTTGACACTATGAGTTGGTTTTTTAAAAAGAAAAAAGAGGAGTCTGAGCCATCAAATGACCTTCATAAGGAGTTTATAGATCGTTCGTTTAATCGACCGCAGGTTTTGTTTAAGCACTCACATAAATGTGGAACGAGTACTTGGGTGTTGCGAGAATTTAAACAAATGTTAGAAGGTTTGGATTGTTCATTTGATTTTGAACTCATCAACGTATTTGACAAGCGACCTTTGTCTAATGAATTAGCCCGTGTGCTGGATATTCCGCATCAATCACCTCAGGTGCTGATTCTCAAAAATGGACAAGTTATAGATCACGCTTCTCACGGGGATATTTTACAACTCGATTTAAAGCAGTCTCTGTGTTGATAAATTGTGAATTTAGGGCCTAAACAAAATCAATCTACTACCAAATTAGGATGTACTTTTGTCGAAAATAAAACGACATGAATAGGGATCAAGAGTTATTTTCTTTAATTGAGAGTGAAAAAAACAGACAATTAAGAGGAGTTGAATTGATTGCATCAGAAAATTTTACCTCTGAGGCGGTCATGGAAGCCACTGGTTCTGTGTTGACCAATAAGTATGCTGAGGGATATCCTGGCAAGAGATACTACGGAGGATGTGAAGAGGTTGACAAGGTCGAAAACCTCGCAATCGAGAGAGCAAAACAACTTTTTGGAGCCGTTTATGCTAATGTGCAGCCTCACTCAGGATCTCAAGCGAATGCGTCTCTTTTTCACGCGGCTTTAAACCCTGGTGACACCATTATGGGGTTTGACTTATCTCATGGAGGACATCTCACTCATGGATCTCCCGTTAATTTTTCAGGACGTTTGTACAATCCTGTTTTTTACGGAGTGGATAAAGAGTCTGGCCTTTTAAACTATAACACTATAGAAGAAATCGCTAAAAAAGAGCGTCCGAAATTGATCATTGCTGGTGCTTCGGCTTATTCAAGAGATATGGATTTTGAAAAGTTTCGTCAGATTGCTGACGGAGTGGGTGCATTACTCATGGCGGATATATCTCACCCCTCTGGTTTGATTGCCAAAGGAATTTTGAACGATCCTATTCCGCATTGTCATTTTGTGACCACAACCACGCACAAAACGTTAAGAGGACCTCGAGGAGGCTTGATTCTAATGGGAGAGGACTTTGAAAATCCAATGGGAATCAAACTTAAAAATGGAACAGTCCGCAAGATGTCATCCCTGGTTGATTTGGCTGTATTCCCTGGAAATCAAGGTGGACCTTTAGAACATGTCATTGCAGGTAAAGCTGTAGCTTTTGGAGAGGCTTTAGAAGATCACTTCTTGCATTATATGGTTCAGGTCAAAAAGAACGCAGATGCATTAGGACAAGCCCTTATTGAAAAAGGATACCACATCATTTCTGGAGGAACTGATAATCACATGATCCTCATTGATTTAAGAAATAAAGACATCACAGGTAAAGATGCCGAAAAAGCACTTGAGTCCGCGGACATTACAGCCAATAAGAATATGGTTCCATTTGATGATAAATCACCGTTTGTAACCTCAGGAATTCGTTTGGGTACACCTGCTGTGACTACAAGAGGTCTTGTAGAAGAAGACATGAGAACTATTGCAGATTTAATCGACCGTGTATTGATGGGGTCAAATGATGAATCTTCTATTGCCAAGGTTCGTGCTGAGGTAAATGAACTCATGCAGTCAAGACCTTTGTTTCAATATACAGAATTGGTATAGATCGAATCTTTTTATTCCGAAGGCGTCGAAATACGCACCTCAAAGATTTTATTCCAGTTTTTACCGGTAATAAAAAAGCTCTTACGCTCCTTATGATAGGCAATCCCGTTTAGGACGGAATTATTTTCATCCCAATTTTCATCTTTGGTGATTTCTTTTTTTAATTCAGAAAAATTGAGGATTCCCTCAATAACACCTGTGCTTTTCGCAATGACCATCACACTTTCTTTGAGATAAACGTTGGCGAAAATTTTTTCGTTGACAATTTCGAGTTCATTGGCGTTTTTAAAGAGTGATTTGTTGGTCCCTAACTGTATGTAGCTTTGTTCTTCTAAATTTTCAGGGGATAACCTCCAAATTTTTTCAGTACCGTCACTTTTGTAAATGAAGTCTTGGTCATGACTTAAGCCCCATCCTTCTTTACTTTGATCATAGTTAAACTCACCCGCAGGTTCAAGGGTGTTTTTGTCGTAAATGAAACCCTTAGATCCTCGCCATGTGAGATGGATTAGACGATTCTCCCAAAGTGTAATTCCTTCACCAAAAAATGGAGGTGAAAGTTCGTATGTCTCAAAAGATTCGCCTGTAAAAGGATTGTATGAATAGATATAAGAATTGCCGACTTGCCCTGTGCTTTCATACAAGGTGTCTCCAACAAATTCTAATCCTTGAGTGTATCTGTCAGTGTCGTGATCGTAAGAGGCAAGTACTTCATAATTCCAAAGTTGTGCAGGCTTATCGGATAATATTCTGATTTTTTTTCGCAATTCATGCACCTCATTAGCGGTATAAATTTTAACGTCTAAGGAGTGGTTGCCAATTTGAGCTTCAGGAATTTGCAATCTATTTTCGTTGTACTCTAAGCTGTTTTGGTTTAAAAAGACGCGAATACTGTCGATTTTGTATTGTTTGTTCGATTCTACTCTAAATTCAATTGAAGAATTTTGTTGAATGGAGTTGAAGTTCGCTTTGCTCTTTATTTTAAAAGCAGACTTTTTGTCTTGAGATGCTCCACATCCAACAACAAGGGTCAAAAAAACAAGACCAAAAGTGTACGCTAATCGTTTCATGATTCCTTTGGATTAATTTCTATTACAAAAGTAAACATACTATATTTGCCGTGGCAAGTCCTACACGACCAGCTCCTACAGAATCCCCCAGGGTGGGAACACAGCAAGGGTATGTGGTTGTAGCGGTGCGATGTAGGTCGCTTGCCTTTTTTGACGGTTTTAAGGCTTTGTTTCTAAATCTTAGAAAAGCTATATTGAACTTCCACTCTTAAAACCGACTGACAATGAACAAATTAAAAGACCTCATCGAAAATAGAGACACCCGCTCTGGGGCGTTATTTGACTATCTCATTCAAATTTTGATTATTCTGTCTTTGTTGAGTTTTGCTGTGGAAACCCTTCCTGATTTAAGTGAGAAAACCATCAGTATACTCGAGGGTTTTGAACTGATTTGTATCGTAATCTTTACCGCGGAATACATTTTACGTTTAATTGTTGCAGACAAGGCCCTTTCTTATTTTAAAAGCTTTTATGGAATCATTGATTTGTTGGCAATTCTACCGTATTACCTGTTTCCTATGTTCGACTTGCGGTTTATTCGGGCCTTTCGAGTTTTTCGAATTTTTAGAAGCTTGAAGTTAATTCGATACAATAGAGCGCTAAGGAGATTTAAAATTGCCTACAACCTCATTCACGAAGAATTGATTTTATTTTTCATTTTCACCACCATTATCTTGTTTTTCGGTGCTGTGGGCATTTATTATTTTGAAAATCCAGTTCAACCTCAACAGTTTCAATCGGTTATTCATTCCTTGTACTGGGCAGTAGTTACCTTAACCACTGTAGGTTATGGTGATATATACCCCATAACCGATGGAGGAAAAATATTCACCTCGGTTATTTTAGTTTTAGGTATTGGTGTAATCACAATCCCCACAGGACTTATTGCTTCTGCACTTTCGAAGGCTAGAGAAATTGAATTTGACGAAAGGGGTAAATAACTTTTTAAAAGCTTTCAACAGCCAGCCTTATTTTTGATTCAAAGTGTTGCGGTATTCTTACATTTGCAGCATTATTACGCTTGCAGTCAAAACGATTGATTTTGTTTGTATCAGTGTGATTGAAACAAGTTTTGAACGGATCAAAAATTAAATGAGTACAAAGGTGGTTTTGGTAACCGGAGCGTCTTCTGGTATTGGAAAGTCAATTGCTCAAACGCTAAAGCAAAAGGGGTTTGTCGTCTATGGAACCGCCAGAAATCCGCAAAACTATCCTGACACTGCTATTCCACTTCTCACCTTGGATGTTACTGATCAGCAAACAATTAATTCATGCATCTCAGACTTAATGGCCAAAGAAGGTCGAATAGATGTACTCATCAATAATGCAGGAAGAGGAATTAATGGTACTGTTGAAGAAATGCCCATCGAAGAGGCCAAGCATATCTTTGACACTAATTTTTTTGGAGCAGTAGCTGTGGCACAAGCCGTAATTCCGCAAATGAGGTCTCAAAAGTCGGGTCACATTGTAAACATAACCTCCATTGCAGGATTTATGGGCTTACCCTTTAGAGGTTTTTATTCTGCCTCAAAATCGGCGCTCAATATCATCACAGAGTCTATGAGAATGGAATTAAAGCCATTTGGTATAGAGGTCTGTTCTTTAGCCCCGGGTGATTTTGCAACCGACATTGCAAGCCGAAGGTATAATGCACCAATAGCAAAAGACTCTCCTTATTTTGAACGCTACAACAATCAACTCCAGCAAATAGATGATCATGTAGATGAGGCGATGAATCCGGAAATTGTAGGAGAGGTTATATATACTATTGTCAACAAATCAGAAGTGCGAGTGAACTATGCTGTTGGTTCTTTTCTTCAAAAACTATCAATTTATTTAAAACGACTGCTACCTTCAAAACTCTTTGAAGCGATGCTATCAAATCACTATAAACAATAAGTTCTTATTATGAAATTTTTTATCGATACTGCAAATCTAGAGCAAATCAAAGAGGCACAGGCCTTAGGAATATTAGACGGGGTAACTACCAACCCTTCTCTGATGGCTAAAGAAGGAATTACCGGTCATGACAATATTTTAAAACATTACAAAGCCATCTGTGATATTGTTGATGGAGATGTTTCGGCAGAAGTAGTATCTACCGATTTTGAAGGTATGGTAAAGGAAGGTGAGGCTTTAGCCGATCTGCATCCACAAATAGTGGTCAAAGTGCCGATGATCAAAGAAGGGCTTAAGGCAATCGCCTATTTTACAGAACAGGGAATACGCACAAACTGTACATTGGTCTTTTCTGTGGGCCAGGCCTTATTGGCAGCCAAGGCAGGAGCGACTTATGTCTCTCCTTTTATCGGAAGATTGGATGATATTTCTACAGATGGATTGGTGCTTATCGAAGACATTAGAACTGTTTATGACAACTACGAATTCGAAACTCAAATTCTAGCAGCTTCTGTGAGACACACCATGCACATCGTAGAATGTGCAAAGATTGGAGCAGATGTTATGACCGGACCATTAAATGCAATCGAAGGCTTATTGAAGCACCCACTAACCGATAGTGGCTTGGAAAAGTTTTTAGCGGATTACGCAAAGGGTAATTCTTAAGAATTCGAACCAAAACAGTCCTAGAATTCGTTAATTTTGCGCAACAAAAAAAACGACTATGTTATCTGTTTCTAATTTATCCATTCAATTTGGTAAAAGGGTTTTATTCGATGAGGTGAATGTCAATTTCACTCACGGTAATTGCTATGGAATTATCGGTGCCAATGGAGCTGGAAAGTCAACCTTTATGAAGGTGCTTTCAAAAACAATGGAGCCTACTTCAGGATCTATACACCTTGAGCCAGGAAAAAGAATGTCCGTTCTAGAACAAAACCACAATTCCTACGATCAGTATATGGTATTGGAGTCTGTGGTAATGGGTAATAAGTCGCTTTTTGAAGTTAAAAAAGAAATCGATGCCTTGTATGCTGATTACAGTGATGAGAATGCGGATAGAATAGGGGAGTTACAGGTTACTTTTGAAGAAATGAATGGATGGAATGCTGAAAGTGAAGCTGCAGCATTACTTTCTAACCTCGGTATTTCAGAAGACCTGCACTACACCCAAATGTCTGATATAGACCCCAAACTAAAGGTGCGTGTATTATTGGCGCAAGCCTTATTTGGCAATCCTGATCTTCTCATTATGGATGAGCCTACCAATGATCTTGATTACGATACCATTTCTTGGTTGGAGGATTTTTTGGCTCAATACGAACACACTGTTCTCGTTGTTTCTCATGACCGTCACTTTTTAGATTCGGTTTGTACACATGTTGCAGATATAGATTTTGGGAAGATCAATCTTTACTCAGGCAATTACACATTTTGGTACGAAAGTAGTCAGCTCGCTGCTCGCCAAAGGGCACAGCAAAATAAAAAGGCTGAAGAAAAAGCTAAGGAACTTCAAGAATTTATTCAACGTTTTAGTGCGAATGTCGCCAAGAGTAAGCAAGCTACATCCAGAAAAAAAATGCTCGATAAGTTAAAGGTTGATGACATTAAACCTTCATCGAGGCGCTATCCGGCAATTATTTTTGAAAAGGAGAGAGAAGTAGGGGATCAAATATTAGAAGTAAACGATTTAGTCGCACACTCTGAAGACGGAGATGTTCTTTTTTCGAACATTAACCTCAATATGGTAAAAACGGATAAGGTGGCCATCATTTCAAAGGATTCTAGAGCGAGCACTGCCTTTTATCAAATTATTTCAAATCAGCAAACTCCCGTTTCTGGAACTTTTAGATGGGGAGTTACTACCACACAGTCTTACCTTCCCTTGGATAACGATTCGTTTTTCAATGATTCAGACATGAATTTGGTAGATTGGCTCAGACAATATGCCAAAACAGATGAAGAAAAAGAAGAAGTCAACTTAAGAGGATTTTTAGGTAAAATGCTCTTTAGCGGAGAAGAAGCACTTAAAAAGTCTACCGTATTGTCAGGAGGAGAAAAAGTAAGATGTATGTTGAGTAGAATGATGTTACAGCGCGCCAACGTTTTGATGTTAGATGAACCTACAAACCACCTCGACTTGGAAAGTATTACAGCATTCAACAATTCACTTAAAAATTTTAAAGGAAATCTTTTGCTGACTACACACGACCATGAATTTGTTTCGACTGTAGCCAATAGAATTGTAGAGTTAACCCCAAATGGAGTGATTGATCGCTATATGAACTTCGACGATTATATGAGCGATAAAACAATCAAAGAACTCAGAGCGAAAATGTACGCCTGATAGCGGTAAATTAATTGTTTAGAAAATTGAGGTACTTACTAGGCATTAAAGTACTTGGAATTCCAAATAAAAGGATTGAAATTTTTTCCTAATGCGAAGGCGTAGAAGACTGTAATTCCTACAACCCCTTTAAACATGAACATATAAAGGATAAACCATTGGGCAAAATCCTCATTTTTCGAAAACAATCCACTTGGAATAAAGCTTGTCAAAATAAACGACAATAAAGCCAGTGCAATTAAAAGGTGTACCGGCCCTCTCATTGGCCATACAAAAGCTTTGCGATAACGACTCAAATCATTACCCCACTTGTGAATAAGGTAGTAATGGCCGTTTCCGATTGGAGCGAATAAAAGAGGATCATCTTTATCTTCTAACTTAAACAATTTAGAAGGAGCCATCACTTTTAGACCTTGAAGCGTGAGGTCGTGTTCTTTTTCAAGATTACTCATTTTGAGTATCGCTTCTTCAGGCAATTGCGGCTTAAAATATTTGATATCGAGAAAGCGGAGTCGGTATAATACACAAATTTTCTCTATGTTTTCTAGGGTATAAACACGCGAAGAATCTAAAAGATCGATATTGAAAGCGTTGGATTGGCCTGATTTGGTTAATCTAGAGCTTAAATCCTCTTCATGTGTAGAGGTTCTCAAATTTTGATCAGCCATCAGCTTGTCGAATACCTCCTGATGATTTGGTGCTTGAAGTTGCTGTAACTCTTCTTCAATATTGGTCTTATTCCACATACCTCACTATTTTTTTTAAATGTAGAGAATAAAAAATGGAACCTAAAAAATTGTTTAAGGCAAAAGTTACCTTAATTCGACATTAAAAGATTCAACTAGTGCTTTGGTAATTCTTCCCATTGTACTGTCAATTTGTTTGTCGGTCAAGGTTTTGTTCCTGTCTTCTAGTATAAAGCTCAGCGCATAAGACTTTTTGCCCGCTGGCAGTTCCTTTCCTTCGTAGACATCAAATAGAGAGACTTCTTTCAATAGTTTTGAAGCTGATTGTCGAGCTACTTCTTGCAGTTGTTCAAAACGAAGACTTTCATCAACAAGTAAGGCCAAATCTCTTTTGACTTTTGGAAACTTATTGAGCTCATTGAACTTGGGCTTTTCGTTTTGACCAGCCAGGTCACAAAAATAATCCCACTCAATGATAGTGGTAAATACCTCTTGTGAAGTATCATTTTGTGCTATTATATCTGAAGAAAGACAACCAAATTGAGCTATTTTTCGGTTTTTGTGTTTTAACTCTAATCCGTACTGAAAAACTTCATTTTGAATAGATGAGGTTTCTTCAATTTCAATTCCAAACCGCTCGAAAAGTGCCATTGTAAGACCTTTAAGATCGAAGAAATTGGTATTGTCATCGGATGTTACTGCCCAATGAGCCTTTTGTTTTTTTCCTGTGAGATATATACAGAGTTGATTTTGCTCCACATATTGTTCGTTATTGAACCCATATGTTTTTCCAAATTCGTAGAGCTTTAGGTGTTGTTGCTGTCTATTAACGTTGTGATTAATGACCTGCAGCCCTGAGTGAATCAAGTTGTCTCTCATCACATTTAGATCTTGACTAAGTGGATTTAAAACGGGGACCTGCTGCTCGTAAAGGTTGTGCTTTGCTGAAATAAGACTGTTGGTCATTATCTCATAAAAACCAAGAGATGATAAGAATGATGCCGTTTTATCTTGAAAAGATAAATTACCTTGATTTTTGTGATTGACTAAAGAGCTATTTAATTTTTGTGCTACGGGAATGTTGTGATACCCATAAACTCTAAGCACCTCTTCAACTACATCAATGTCTCGGGTAACATCCCAACGATAAAGAGGAATACTCAATCCATATCCAGCTTCATTTACGCTCAACACCTTTATTTCTAGTGCAGTTAGAATCTGTTGAACATCTTTTTCGGGAATTTGAACTCCGGCGATTTTATTGAGTTTTTCGAAACTCATAAAAAACTGAGGTGTTTCAAATTTTTTTGGATATAAATCCTGTAATTCAGAGGATATAACACCTCCAGCTAGTTCTTCAATAAGAATCGCTGCTTGTTTTAAGGCGTGTTCAGTCAACTCAATGTCAATTCCTCTTTCAAACCTAAAAGAGGCATCAGTACTCAGACCGTGACGTTTAGCTGATTTTCTAGTGGTGACAGGATCGAAGAACGCACTTTCTAAAAATATAGTTGTGGTTTCTTGAGTCACTCCCGAATGTTCTCCTCCGAATATTCCGGCGAGACACATGGGTTTTTCATTGTCGCATATCACTAAGTCTTCTGCGCTTAAACTTCGTTCAACACCATCTAGCGTGATGAATTTTTCATTTTCATCTGCATTTCGAACAACGACTTTTTGCCCACTTATTTTATCGTAGTCAAAGGCGTGAAGCGGCTGACCTATAGAATGCAAAACGTAATTGGTAATATCTACGATGTTGTTTATTGGATTAAGACCTATGGCCTTTAGTCTGTTTTTTAACCAGTTGGGTGAGTCTGAGACTTTACACTCAGAAATTACTATTCCACAATATCTTGGAGCTGCTTCTGCGTTTAAAACTTCTATTTCTACGCTATGTTCTCTTTTTTCGACGTGAAATTTATTGGTTGAAGGCAAGTTGAAATTACTGGCATGCCCTTTAACTTCAAGATAGGCGCGTAAATCCCGAGCTACCCCGTAATGACTCATGGCATCACAGCGGTTTGGAGTAAGCCCAATCTCGTAAACATTGTCTTTTGTAATTTCAAATACTTCTGAACACGGTGTTCCAGCAGCAAGCGATGAATCTAAAACCATAATTCCGTCGTGATCTTCTCCGAGTCCAATTTCATCTTCGGCACAAATCATTCCTTGACTTAACTCCCCTCGTATTTTACTCTTTTTGATTTTGAAGGATTCTCCAGCGTTGGTGTATAATGTAGTGTTTACCTTGGCCACAACTACTTTTTGACCCTTTGCAACATTGGGTGCGCCGCATACAATTTGTACAGGCTCTCGTTCACCTATATCAACTTGGGTAACTTTGAGTCGATCGGCATTGGGATGCTGTTCACATGAGAGTACATGGCCTACAACAATGCCTTCAAAACCTCCTTTTACGCTCTCAAATGCCTCTACACCTTCTACTTCTAAACCTAAATTGGTCAAAATTTCAGAGGTTTCATCGACATCGAGGTCAAACTCGAGATAATCTTTAATCCACTGGTGAGAAATCTTCATAGACGGTAATTATTGGGGCAAATATAAATAGAACTGCAGTACTAGCGCAGCTCCATGGTTGAATAAATCATTTACCATTAAATCAATGAGGCGATATGAGACCCAACAGCTTCTGTACCGTAAGTACTGTCTGCATCTAAATCCTTTGTAACCACTTTTGCTTCAAGTGATTGCATAACTGCATTTCGAATAGATGAAGCTTCTTCTTTTAAGTTCAAATGTTCGAGTAACATGGCAGCTGATAAAATAGATGCCACAGGATTGGCAATATCCAGACCTTTAGCTTGGGGATAAGACCCATGAATAGGCTCAAACAGCGCTCCTTTATTTCCTACTGAGGCCGAAGCTAGAAGTCCGATAGAGCCTCCAATAACACTCCCTTCGTCTGATAAGATGTCACCGAACATGTTTTCGGTTAAAACGACATCAAATTGAGAAGGATTTAAAACCATTTGCATGGCAGCATTATCTACAAATAGAAAATCAAGCGAAACTTCAGGATAGTTTGAAGCCACCTCTTTGACAACTCGTCGCCAAAGTCTTGAAGATTCCAATACGTTTGCTTTGTCGACTAGGGTTACCTTATTTCGTCTTAACTGTGCGGCTTTGAAAGCTAAATGTGCGATACGCTCGATCTCGTATTGATGATACCCGCACAAATCAGAGGCAAAACTTTGATCTTCTGAGAGCTGTTTTTCTCCAAAATAGATTCCTCCTGTTAATTCTCTGTAGATTACAAAGTCAGTGCCCTTAATGATTTCGGCTTTTAAAGGTGCTTTATCAATAAGGCTAGGATAGCATTCTACTGGACGTATATTGGCAAATAATTCAAGTGCTTTTCTCAAGGCTAAAAGTCCTTGCTCAGGTCGAACCTTTGCACTGGGGTCATTGTCGTATTTTGGGTCTCCAATAGCGCCGAATAAAACAGCATCACTATTCAAGCATACATCTATCGTTTCAGGAGGCAGTGGGTTTCCAATTTCATCTATGGCACAGGCGCCCATTAAAGCTTCAGTATAGTTGAATTTGTGCTGGTATTTGGCTGCAACTTTGTCGAGTACTTTCTTGGCCTGACTTGTGACCTCAGGGCCGATACCGTCTCCGGCTAAAACGGCTATATTGTAATTCATTAATCTATATTTTTTTCGAATGCGCTGATTTCTGCTTTTTTACTGAGTAAAAAGTCTATATCATCGAATCCATTTATCAAACAGTATTTTTTGTAGGGGTCTATTTCAAAAGAACACTCAATATCTAAAACATCTACAGTACATTTTTGTGCTTCGAGATCTACCTCGATTATGGTTTCTGGATGCGCTTCTAATCGCGCAAGAATAGCATCCAAATCATTTTGGGTAATCTGTATAGGTAAGATGCCGTTATTTAAGGCGTTTCCTTTAAAGATGTCAGCGAAAAAGCTAGAGATAACAACCTTGAAGCCATAGTCGGCTATCGCCCAAGCAGCGTGTTCTCTAGAGGATCCACAGCCGAAATTAGCTCCTGCTACCAAAATTGAACCCGTGTATTTTGGATTGTTTAATACAAAATCTGGGTTAGTTTCGGAGTCGTTTAAGTACCTCCAATCTCTGAATAAGTTTGCGCCAAAACCGATTTTGTTGGTAGCCTTTAGAAATCGAGCGGGAATGATTTGATCCGTATCAACATCTGAAATAGGTAAGGGTACTGCTTGAGATTGAAGTTTTGTAAATTTTTCCATGTCAATCCTTAGGTTAGTGATGTGATTTTTCCTTCCACAGCAGTCATTGCTGCAATTAACGGGCTAGCCAGTAAAGTTCTTGCTCCAGGACCTTGTCTTCCTTCAAAATTTCGATTTGAGGTGGAAACACAGTATTCATTTGCAGGAATTTTATCCTCATTCATTCCGAGACAGGCTGAGCACCCAGATTGTCTGATCTCGAATCCGGCCTCTTCGAAAATTTGAGTCAAACCTTCTTTTTGAATTTGTGCTGAGACTTGTTGTGAACCGGGTACAATTAAAGCGTTTACATTGGCTGCCTTGCGCTTTCCTTTGATGTAACTCGCTACAGCTCTAAAGTCTTCAATTCTAGAATTTGTACAACTCCCGATAAACACATAGTTAATGGGTTTACCTAAGAGTTCTTCTCCTTCCTTAAAGCCCATGTATTCGAGTGCTTTAACTTCGGTTTCGTTTTTAGCCGTCGGAATTTGAGCATCTAATGCCATTCCCATGCCTGGATTCGTTCCATACGTAATCATCGGTGCGATATTCGCGGCATCAAAGTGATGTTCTTTGTCGAAGGTGGCATCTTTATCAGAAGGTAGGGTTTTCCAATAGGCTAATTTCTTATCCCATTCCTCACCTTTAGGAGCAAATTCTCGATCTTTTACATAAGAGAATGTCGTTTGGTCAGGTGCGATCATTCCTCCTCTTGCACCCATTTCAATACTCATATTGCAAACGGTCATTCGACCTTCCATACTCATGTTTTCAAAAACATCCCCGGCGTATTCAACGAAGTATCCAGTCCCTGCGTTGGTGCCTAATTGGGCAATAATGTAGAGTATTACGTCTTTTGGTCCTACATTAGGATTTAACTTGCCATTTACTGTAATTCTCATGGATTTCGGCTTATTCATAAGTACGCATTGTGATGCGAATACTTGAGCCACTTGAGAGGTTCCAATTCCAAACGCAATAGTCCCAAAAGCGCCGTGAGTAGAGGTGTGACTGTCTCCACAAACCATAGTCATTCCAGGCTGGGTAATCCCCAATTCAGGTGACATAACGTGAACAATTCCTTGGTAAGGATGACCAAGACCATAGAGTGTAACACCAAATTTTTCACAATTTTTGGTAAGTGTATCCACCTGTTTTCTAGACAGGGCGTCTTTAATGGTCAAATGCTGGTTAATGGTGGGAACATTGTGGTCAGCCGTAGCGACTGTTTTGTCTGTTCGCGCTAAATCGATTCCTTTATCCTCCAATTCGGCAAAGGCCTGAGGAGAGGTAACTTCGTGTATGAGGTGTTTATCGATATAAAGAATCTGAGGTCCATCTGGAACGGTGTCAACAACGTGTGCATCCCAGACTTTATCAAAAAGTGTTTTTCCCATAAAATTTTAGCTTGCTGAAGAGGGATTAATATTTACTTCTTTCATAATGAGGTGAATATCCTCATTGACAATTTCTTTTTTCTTGTCAGCATGTGACAAGAAGGTTTGGTAAGCGTTATCGAGTTGAATTTTACTCAATTCGTATCCGATTTCCTTTGCTCTGTAGGCCAAAGCAGCTCTACCAGATCTTGCGGTTAAAATGATGGATGAAATATTGACACCAACATCGTTTGGATCAATAATCTCATAAGTCTCTCTGTTTTTTATCACACCGTCCTGATGAATACCAGAACTGTGCGCGAAGGCATTGGAGCCTACAATAGCCTTGTTCGGCTGAACAGGCATGCCCATTTTATCTGACACCATTTGGCTTGTGTCGTAAAGTAACTTGCTGTCAATGTTTGTGTCCAAATTGAGGTTGGGATGTTGTCGCATAATCATAACAACTTCTTCTAAAGAGGTGTTTCCAGCGCGCTCTCCAATACCGTTAATTGTACATTCTATTTGACGTGCACCGTTTAAAACTCCAGCAATTGAGTTGGCCGTAGCAAGCCCTAAGTCATTGTGACAATGGCAAGAGATGATGGCTTTGTCGATGTCTTTGACGTTGTCGATCAGGTATTTTATTTTCTCTCCATATTGCTCAGGTAAGCAATATCCGGTTGTGTCAGGAATATTCAAAACAGTTGCTCCACTTTTAATTACCTCTTCACACACCTGAGCTAAGAAGGCGTTGTCTGTTCTTCCTGCGTCTTCAGCATAAAACTCAACATCATCAACAAAGTTTTTGGCGTAAGCAACAGCTTGTTTCGCTCTTTCTATGATGGTTTTACGATCTGATTTGAATTTGTGTAAAATGTGTGAGTCAGAAGTTCCAATTCCCGTGTGAATTCGTGGTCTTAAGGCTGGTTTAAGAGCTTCAGCAGCAACTTCAATATCTTTTTTGACTGCTCGTGTCAAACCGCATACAGCGGCATTTTTTACTAGCTTGGCGATTTCATGAACTGCTTTGAAGTCGCCGGGCGAAGAAATGGGAAAACCTGCCTCAATAACATCAACGCCTAAAAGGTCCAAACGCTCTGCTATAATCAGCTTCTCGCTCTCGTCTAACTTACATCCAGGAACTTGTTCTCCATCCCTTAATGTAGTGTCAAAAATGTGGACCTTATCTGTTTTCATGAAGCAAAGATATATTTAGCATACGAAAGTAATCTTACTCTATTCATTATTTTTGAAAAGGATGTTGTAATTTACAACGCTAAACGTTAAACATTAAATATAAATTCACTTGTTATCAGTGAGTTAACTCTAGAATAAATACGATGACAATTAACTCAAAGGACAATTTGTTTGTTTTAATTAAATCGCTCTCCAAGTCAGAAAAAAGACAATTTAAGTTGTACGTGGGAAGATTGGGTGTAAATACAGATTCAAAATTCCTCAGTTTGTTTAATATTCTAGAGAAACAGAAGGAGTACGATGAGAAACAAATTTTAGACAGCGGAGTCGTTAAAAAATCTCAACTCTCCAATCTCAAGGCACACCTTTACAAACAGTTATTGGTAAGCTTACGCTTAAATCCTGCTGTTCAAAACACCAGAATCCAAATTCGAGAACAATTAGATTTTGCGACCATACTTTATCAAAAGGGATTGTACCGTCAAAGTTTGAAAATACTCGATAAAGCAAAATCAATTGCAATAGAACAGGAAGAGAAAAATATGGCTTTTGAAATCGTGGAATTTGAAAAGCATATTGAAACGCAATTTATTACACGAAGCATCCCGCGAAGGGCAGAAGAATTGGTTCAACAAACAACAAGATTGTCTGAATTGAATCATTTGACCTCTACGCTCTCTAATTTATCCATAAATCTTTACGGAATGATGCTTAAGGTAGGGTATGTTCGCAATGACCAAGACTTAAAGCGCGTTCAAGATTATTTTGAAAGACATTTACCTGTGTTTGATGTGAATGACATGGATTTCAGAGAAAAACTATGGTGGTATAAAACACATTTATGGTATAGTTTTTTAACTCAGGACTTTTTGTCTTCTTACAAATTTTCTTCTAAATGGGTTTCTTTGTTTACGGCATCGCCAGAGATGATACATACCCATCCGGTGTTTTATATCAAAGGGAATCACTATTTGCTTGAGTCTCTATTTTTTCTGAAATACCACACGCAGTTTAAACAAGTACTGCACGAGTTTATTCAAACCACTACGCGAGAGGATTTCCCGAACAACGACAACCTCAAAGCCTTGATTTTTCTCTATACAGAGCTCAATAAACTCAACTCGTTTTTTATAGAAGGTGATTTTTCAAATGGACTCAGACACGTCAATGATATTTTAAGAGGAATAGAAACCCACAAAGATCTTATCGATGAGCATCACGTGATGCTGCTGCATTATAAAATTGCCTGTTTGTATTTTGGCAATGGTGATCACCGAAATTGCATAAGACACCTTGAACTCATTATCAAGAGCAAAAAATTAAAAATGAGAGAAGACCTTATGTGCTTTGCCAGGGTACTTTCTTTAGTGGCGCATTACGAATCGGGTCAAGATTATCACCTTGAAGTTCAACTTAAGCAAACGTATAAATTTCTATTGAAAATGAATGACTTGCATTCAGTTCAAAATGAAATGTTGAAATTCTTGAGAAACCTTGGTGGTATTTTTCCAGGAGAGTTACGAGCGGAATTCCAAAAGCTGTATAACAATCTAAAACAGTATGAACATCATCCTTATGAGAAACGCGCTTTCTTGTACCTGGATGTGCTTTCTTGGCTGGAAGCGCATTTACAGAATAAAACAGTAGGAGAGGTGATTCGAGAAAAATACCTACAACTGAGCCGCTAAATCCTGTCGTATGATTTTCCATACATCAGTATGTGGAAGATCTGCTTCAATTTCAATTTCTTTACCTGAAACCGGATGTGTAAACGCGAGTGTTTTTGCGAGTAGCGATATGCTTTTATCAGAATTCGAACGCTTTGAATTATACTTTAAATCACCTTTTATAGGATATTGTATATGAGATAATTGAGCTCTAATTTGATGATGTCTTCCTGTTTCAATCTTTACTTTAAGTAAGCTGTATGTTTTAAGTCTGTGTAACACCTTGTAATACAGCACAGCTTTTTTAGCTTTATCGCTATTAGAATTGGTGACAAAAGATTTATTTAGTTTGTGATTACGACTCAAATAATGCTCTATTCGCTGTTCTTCTCTATCAACTATACCTTCTACAACGGCCCAATAGGTCTTTTTTACCTTTTTTTCTGCGAATAATTTGTTCATTCTACTGAGTGCTTTTGAGGTTTTAGCGAATAGAATGATGCCAGAGGTCGGTCGATCAATGCGATGAATAACGCCTAAAAATACATTTCCCGGTTTTTCATCTCTTTTTTTGATAAAATCTTTGACAATTTCTACCATAGGCTTATCGCCAGTACTGTCTCCTTGTACTAATATACCAGACGGTTTATTTATGGCAATAAGATGATTATCTTCATATAAAATCGCAATCACCTCTTAGTATTGTTCTTTTTCTGATGGAAAACTGTTGTCTTTGGTGTCTTTGACGTATTGCTGCACAGCATTAGTGATGTCACTTTCAAGATCGAGGTATCTTCTTAAGAATCTGGGACTAAATTCTTTGTTCATTCCCAACATGTCGTTGACGACTAATACTTGTCCGTCTACTTTTGGTCCAGCGCCGATGCCTATAATAGGAATAGTTGTATTGTTACTCACAATTTCAGCCAATTTAGCGGGCACTTTTTCTAGAACTATTGCAAAACATCCAATTTTTTCAAGCAAAGCCACATCTTCAAGCAATTTCTTAGCTTCTTCCTCTTCTCGAGCACGGACCGAATAGGTGCCAAATTTATATATGGATTGAGGCGTTAGACCTAAATGACCCATAACAGGAATACCTGCTTGAATAATTCTGCTTAAAGATTCCTTTATTTCAGCACCGCCCTCTACTTTGACCGCATGGGCTCCACTTTCTTTCATAATTCGTATGGCTGATCTCAATGCCTCTTTAGAATCACTTTGATAGGAACCAAAGGGAATATCCACTACAATAAGCGCTCGCTCAGCTGCTCTAACCACGGCTGAAGCGTGATATATCATCTGATCTAAGGTGATAGGCAAGGTGGTTTCGTGACCTGCAAAGACATTACTTGCAGAATCTCCAACTAAAATCACATCTACTCCCGCGGCATCCACTAATTTAGCAGTAGAATAATCGTATGAGGTAAGCATTGCAATCTTCTGATTGTTCAATTTCATTTCTTGCAAAGATTTTACGGTTATCCGTTTATATTGTTTTTTTGCAGTAGACATAATAAAAATTTAATGATGCAATTTACGAATAGAACACTAATTGTGCTTATGATATTTTCATTTGGTTCACTCTTTGGCCAACAAAAGCCTGCAGATTTGGTTAAAACCTTCTTTGAAGATTTTCATCGACAAGATACTACGCAATTATCCGCTCATTTCACCAGTGAAGCTGTGATGAAATCGATAAGTAAAGATGAAAATGGACAAACGCGAATCGCTTCAGTAGAAATCGATCGATTTGTTCGAAGTATTGGTAGTATACCATCTCATCGAAAATTTGAGGAGAAAATATTATCCTACGAGGTGCAAGAAGACGATTTAATGGCACAAGTATGGACTCCTTACGAATTTTACGTAAATCAAAAGTTATCCCATACGGGTGTCAATGTATTTGTTTTGAGTAAAGTAAATGAGGAGTGGAAAATTGTTTTTCTAATCGATACGCGTTACCGTTGATTTTTTAACAATCTGTAAAGGCTACGTTTATAGCTAAGCCACCTTTAGAGGTTTCTTTGTATTTGACGCTCATGTCTTTAGCCGTTTCCCATAAGGTGTTGATCACCTGATCTAATGAAACCTTAGAGTCTTCGGGGTTGGAGGCTAATGCCAATTCGGCTGCATTAATTGCTTTGATCGCTCCCATAGAGTTGCGTTCTATACACGGAATTTGAACCAGGCCTTTGATGGGGTCACAGGTCAATCCGAGGTGGTGTTCCATGGCAATTTCGGCGGCCATCATAACCTGCTCAGGACTTCCACCCATGACCTCTGTTAATCCAGCTGCAGCCATTGCTGAGGATACTCCAATTTCTGCTTGACATCCGCCCATAGCGGCTGAAATGGTCGCTCCTTTTTTAAAAATACTGCCAATTTCGCCAGAAACTAACAGGAATTTTCGAATATGGCTGATGTCTGCCTGGTGATTTTCTATGGTGAGGTAATAGAGCAATACCGCGGGTATGACTCCAGCACTTCCGTTAGTAGGGGCTGTTACTACGCGGCCTAAGGCAGCATTGACTTCATTTACGGCAAGGGCATAACAACTGACCCATTGCAGTATTTCACGAAATTTCACCTCTGTTGCACGTATGGCTTCAATCCAATCAGAAACATCCTTGTAGGTACTGTTTTTAATTAACTTGAGATGAAGATCAAAAGCTCTGCGCTTCACATTTATACCTCCTGGAAGAATCCCTTGACTATGACAACCCTCATAAATTGAAGAAAGCATGGTATTCCAAATAATATCTAACTGTTCATTGACTTCTTCTTCACTGGCTATGCAGCATTCATTTTCCAAGACAATTTGTGAAATTGATTTGGACTGATCAGCGCAATAGGAGGTTAAATTTTGTGCTGAATTTATGGGGTATTTGAGATTGAATTCTTTTTTTGAAGTATCGATAACGCCATTTTCATCTTCGACAAAACCTCCACCTACAGAATAATAGGTCTTAACGATATCAGTAGAACCTTGGCCTTTCAAGGCAGCTTCAAATTTTAGGGTATTGGCATGTTCAGGAATACTAACAAAATCAAAGTGTAGATTTTTTTCGATATCAAAGTCTATTTCAACTGCTGAACTGAGTTGAAGTCGCTTTTGTGTTTTGATACGTTCAAAAGAAGACATTATAGAAGCGGTAGAAATCTGCTTGAAATCTTTTGACTCAAGCCCCATACAGATTGCAATGTCTGTAGCGTGACCTTTTCCCGTCAATGCCAATGAGCCATACAAGCTTAGATCGAGACTTTTTACATCGCTTAATTCTGTGATACTACTGAGGTGCTTTATAAAGTCTTGAGCGGCCTTCCAAGGACCTAAGGTGTGAGAACTCGATGGGCCTACACCAACTTTAAACATGTCAAAAACGCTTATTGCACTCATTAACTATGGTCTGGTTTCTGTCGAAATTACATTATTTTCTGCATTCCAATCTCAAAAAAATGACAGCTTGTCAGTTTTATCACAATGGCATACTGATTGACATAGGTACAGCAGAAATTATTGAAATAACATACTATGAGTAAAATAATAGGTATTGACTTAGGAACTACGAATTCTTGTGTTTCTGTAATGGAAGGTAACGACCCTGTAGTTATCCCCAATGCAGAGGGAAAAAGAACAACTCCATCGATGATTGCTTTCGTCGAAGGTGGGGAAATTAAGGTTGGTGATTCTGCAAAGCGTCAAGCTGTTACAAACCCTGAAAAAACCATTTATTCGATAAAGCGTTTTATGGGGAATAAATTTTCTGAATCTTCGAAAGAAGTAGACAGAGTGCCTTATAAGGTTTTAAAAGGAGATAATGATACACCAAGAGTGGATATAGACGGGAGACTTTACACTCCACAAGAACTCTCTGCCATGATTCTTCAAAAAATGAAGAAAACAGCTGAAGACTACCTTGGACAAGATGTAAGTAGAGCGGTAATTACAGTTCCAGCTTATTTTAACGATGCCCAACGTCAAGCGACGAAAGAGGCGGGAGAAATTGCTGGTCTTACGGTAGAACGAATTATCAATGAACCCACTGCAGCATCTCTTGCCTATGGATTAGATAAAAAAACCACAGATCAAAAAATCGTTGTTTTTGATTTTGGTGGAGGAACTCACGATGTATCGATTTTAGAGTTAGGAGACGGTGTTTTTGAAGTTTTGGCGACTGATGGAGATACGCATTTAGGAGGTGACGATGTCGATCAAAAAATTATTGATTGGTTAGCAGAAGAATTCAAATCTGATGAGGGAATTGATTTAAGAGACGATTCAATGGCACTGCAACGCTTGAGAGAGGCTGCAGAAAAAGCGAAAATTGAATTATCTGCTTCAGCACAGACAGAAATAAACCTACCATACGTGACTGCCACTGCTTCAGGACCAAAACACTTGGTAAGAACACTTTCTAGAGCAAAATTCGAGCAACTCATAGACGATTTAGTAGAACGTACGATTCGTCCATGTGAAACTGCACTTTCAAATGCGGGATTGTCGAAAAGTGATATAGATGAAATTATTCTTGTTGGAGGTTCTACAAGAATCCCTGCAGTTCAAGCTGCTGTTGAAAAATTCTTTGGTAAAGCGCCTTCAAAAGGAGTGAATCCAGATGAGGTTGTAGCTGTTGGAGCTGCGATACAAGGTGGTGTACTAACAGGTGATGTAAAAGATGTATTGCTCTTAGACGTAACTCCGCTTTCATTGGGAATTGAAACTATGGGAGGAGTTGCTACCAAATTAATTGAATCTAATACGACGATTCCAACCAAGAAATCTCAAGTGTTTTCCACGGCTGCGGATAATCAACCCTCTGTTGAAATTCACGTTATCCAAGGAGAGCGTCCTATGGCAGGAGATAATAAAACCATAGGTAGATTTCATTTAGACGGTATTCCACCAGCACCGAGAGGAACACCTCAAATTGAAGTGACTTTTGATATTGATGCCAATGGTATTATCAAAGTTTCAGCAACAGATAAGGCAACAGGTAAATCTCAAGACATTCGTATTGAGGCCTCTTCAGGACTTACTCAAGAAGAAATAGAGAAAATGAAAGCTGAAGCTGAAGCCAATGCAGAATCTGATAAGAAGGCTATGGAAAAGGCAGATACGCTCAATAAGGCCGATCAAATGATCTTTGAAACAGACAAACAACTCAAAGAATTTGGGGATAAATTATCTGATGATAAGAAAAAGCCGATTGAAGAAGCTTTGGATGCCTTGAAAAAAGCTTACGAGACTAAAGAGGTTGAAGCGATTCAGCCGGCTCTAGACCAAATCAATGAAGCTTGGAAGAACGCCTCTGAAGAGATGTATAAAGCTCAGGCTGAAAATGCAGGAGGAGCAGGAGGCGATGCTGGACCCGGAGATGAAACCAAGGCTGAAGGATCTAGTGAGGATGCAGATAATGTAGAGGACGTAGATTTCGAAGAAGTTAAATAAGATTTAACACCTATTTTTTCGTTGAAAAGAAGTCACAATTTTAGTGGCTTCTTTGCTTTTATAGAAAAAACAATGTTATATTTGCTGCCCATTAGGAGAGATGGCAGAGTGGTCGAATGCGGTGGTCTTGAAAACCATTGAGGGTCACACCTCCGGGGGTTCGAATCCCTCTCTCTCCGCATCTAAAGCCCCAAATGGGGCTTTTCTTTTTTTAGGCTTAAACCTTCCTAAAAAATAATGGTCTAATAAAAGAATTTATGTACTTCTTATGCGTTACTTTTTTGCATTAATCGTGATAGCACTAATATCTCAATCTTGTATTGATCCAGTAGAGCCTGAATTTCAATACGTTGAAAATGTTTTATTTGTTGAAGGATTGGCATCTACCGCTGAAGGTACCAGTTTTGTCAGTATAAGACAGGCTTCTACTGAATTTGGTATTTATCAAACCTCTTTTGTAGAAGGAGCTTCAGTAAGCGTAGCGAACGCAGACACAGGGGTTCAAACACCGTTTTTACAAGACCGAGAAAGTTATGTTGCTCCAACAGATTTCGTGGTGAATCCTGGTGAATCCTATAAACTCATTGTAGATCTACCGGATGGCAGAAGAATAGAGTCCAATACTGAAAGTACTGTTGATGCTGTTCAGATCGACGATGTTCAAATAAATTACGAGTCAGAACTGTACTTTGACGAAGAATTGGAGCGTAACATTCCCGGTCATCAAATGAGAGTTGATTTTTCGGATCCTGTAAACGTACCAAATTATTACTATTTCACCTATCGACTTTTAGAAGACTTAAAATTTTGCGAACGTTGTTATGACGGAATTTTGAGAGACGGCTCGTGTTATAGACCTCCTGGATTTAGAAACTTTCCTGATTACTACGATTATCAGTGCGATACTGAATGCTGGAAAATTCGATTTCCAGAATCAATTATTTTGTATGACGATCAATTTTCAGATGGATTAACTATTGAAAATTTTTATGTGGATAACCTTCCGCTGTATACCAGAACTGATGCCTTGGTAGAATTACAGCTTTGGACTTTGTCAGAAGAAGCATACCGTTACTACAAGGTCCTAAAAGATTTAGTGGATAATAATATCGGATTTAATGCACCTCCTCCTGCGCCTTTAGTGGGTAATATGAGAAATGTTCTAGATGATGAAGATTTTGTTTTTGGTCGTTTTTCTGTGGCAGCAGCCTCGACTACAGCGGTTTTTATCGAACGTGAAACGCTTACCGATTTACCTATTGAGCCTATTTTACCCGTTGTATTCGAGCCTACGCTCAATTCGCCTTATCCGCCGCCAGCTACCATATTGGCACCTTGTAATGAATCGAGATATCGCACTGCGATAAAACCTGAAAATTGGATTGACAATGAATAAAGTGGTCTTCTATATAGCACTCATGGGTTTAAGCATAGGTGCTTTTGCTCAAAACAAATTTGATTTAAATGTCGAGGTCATTGATGCTAAGACGAACATGTTTTTAGAAAGTGCAGAGGTGATTATTGAACCTTGTCAATGCGGTGGAGTTACTGATTCAAAAGGGTTTTTTGAAATTGAATTGGTTGAGGATGACTACAATATATCCATTGCCTATATAGGTTATCGCACTGAGCAGCGCAATATTAGATTAGATCGAGACCGATTTATTCGAGTTGAGCTCAATGAAGAAACAGAAGAACTTGAGGAGATTGTCCTCAGTGCAAAATCATTGATGGAATCTATTGAATCTCCACAAATGGGGGCACTTTACATCAATACACTGGTTATGAAAAAACTGCCTGCTGTTGCTGGTGAATACGACATACTGAAGTCAATGACCATGCTTTCAGGAATCACTAATTCGGGTGAGATCAGTAATGGATTATCAGTACGAGGAGGAACCTTAGATCAGAACTTACTTCTTTTTGAATACGCTCCTGTTTTTAATGCAACCCACCTTTTCGGATTGTTCTCGGTATTTACCCCTGAGGCAGTTTCTTCTGTTAATTTATACCGAGCAAATATTCCATCGAGATACGGCGGTCGTTCAACTTCGGTATTAGATTTGAGAGTTGCGAACCCCTTAGTTGAAAAACCGCAAATAAAAGGTTCTTTAGGAATAGTCTCTTCACATTTATCGGTACAAACCCCTTTAATTGAGAATAAACTATACCTTGGTGCTCATTCAAGAGTAGGCTTTACAGATTTCTTACTGCCCTTATTTTCAAAGCGTTTGCAAAATAGTAAGGCAAATTTTTATGACGCCACTATTAAACTACAATATTTAGCTGGGGTCAATGACCAGATATCACTAACGGCGTTTAGAACCAATGATTTTTATCAACTCGACTTGATTTCTAAGATTGACAATATCAACTCAGATATCAATCAATACGATTTCTCGACATCAAACTATTCGTTGAATTGGACACATTCGTTTTCTGACGATGCCTATTTGAAAACCATAGCCGTCAACAGTTTTTACAGTCCAAAGACGATATTTCCTGATAACGCTTCTGACAATGAGGTGGTGTATTCTTCAAGTATTGGATATCAGGCGCTTCACAACGAATATTACAAAACGGTTAGTGATCGCTTTAAGTATTATATCGGGCAACAATCAATATTATATGATCTCGAACCGGGTACATTAGCTCCCGGAAGTAGTTTGAGCGTAAAAGGTGTTGAATTGGCAACTGAAAAAGCATCATTATTGTCACCCTATGCCAATGTTGAATTTGCCTTCTCTGATAAACTTAGAAGCTCTGTAGGGTTGCGATTAAATCGATTCGATTTAGATGCTGACGATGTTGAGTCAAATGCAACCGATGAGCTTGAACTCAATATGACCTATTATGGGGTGGAACCTCGTTTGGGAATAAGTTGGAACCTGACAGACAACAGTTCCATCAAAATGAGTTTTGCACGTCTTCATCAATACCTGCAAAATATATATAATTCAACGACACCTTTACCCACATCGAGATGGAAGTTAAGTGACGCGTATATCAAGCCTCAGTCGAGTAACTCCTATGGCCTAGGATATTATCAATCCCTACGTGATGGGGAAGTAGATTTTTCTATCGAGGCCTACTACAGAAACTCAGCGAATAATTTAACCTATAAACCAGGAGCAGATTTCTTTTTAGAGCCCCGTATTCAAGATGAAATCATTCAGGCTGATGGAAAAGCCTATGGGGTAGAATTCAACTTGGCTAAAACCCAAGGAAAGGTCAATGGCTGGGTCAACTACACTTATTCCAGAAGCTTTTTAAAGTCTTTTGCTGAAAAATTAGGTGATAGAGTGAATAACAACAAATGGTACGCTTCTGATTTTGATCGCCCTCATATTTTAAATGCTACCATAAATCTGGAAGGAGACATTTACAACACATGGAGTTTTAATGCGACCTATCAGTCAGGTCGCCCTTATACAGTGGCTAATTCGATTGTAGACATTCAAGATTTAACAGTTCCTATTTTTATTGAGCGTAATAATTCTAGATTGAGACCCTATTACAGATTTGATTTTTCTTGGAAGGTCAAGTACGGTAAAAAAGTAAATCGAAGATGGGTAGGAGATTGGACCTTTACGATATACAATATTACAGGTCGAAAAAATCCATTTAATCTTTATTACGAGCAAAGACAAGCAAATTTAAATACTGAGATTTTTCTGGACAGCCCATTGGGATCCTATGAATTAGCTGTTTTGAATTCACCAATATTGGCGCTGACCTATAATTTTGTATTTGATTAAAAGGTGAAACTTTTTCGGTAAAATAATCTTATAAGTAGGTATAACAGCAAACCAAAAGGGCCGGAGAAGAAACAAAACAATAGGCAAGGAATTAAAACGAATTGAGGAATATCATTCTTTTTTCCATCCCTTGCGATATACATCCCTGCGACAAGGTCAAAGCACAGATAGTGAACCCAACCCGTAAGTACTAAATCTTGGTCTGCAAACATTCCTGTGAGTCCTTCTAATGTTTGAAATCCATTGATGTCAAAATTTGAAATTCCTGAGAAAAGTAAAAAAGTGTAAAGTGCTGCAAATCCAGAAATTACGATTCTAAAAACCCATTGCTGTATGTTGTTGTTGTAGGTTCCGATCATGAGAAATATCCATGTAAAAAAGGCAATGCTATTGACTAGCGTATATAGAGAAGATGCGTCCATTGAACTTATTTTGAATTAAATATACTTGTAATCTACTATTTTTATGCCATGGCCGAGATTTATCAGTACCCTTTGTTAATATTAGTTGGCTTCACGGTTGGATTTATCAATACACTCGCTGGAGGAGGCTCTGTTATTTCCTTGTCATTTCTCATATTTATGGGTTTGCCTTCTTCGGTAGCTAATGGGACCAATCGTATCGCTATTGTCATTTCTAATACTATGGCTGTTGCTGGTTTTCGCAGTAAAAAAGTAAGCACAACACCTTTTAGCATTTATCTAGGTCTGTCAGCAATACTCGGTGCTTTAATAGGCGCCCAAATAGCAGTTGACATGAACAATGCCATTTTTAATAGGGTACTTGCTATTGTTATGATTGTTGTTCTTCTGTTGATTGTATTTAAACCTAAGCTGAACGCTGATGAAATGATAGAAGAACTTTACGGTAAAAAATTGCGCGTTTCAATTCCAGTTTTTTTTGTGCTTGGAATTTATGGAGGGTTCATCAATGCCGGAATCGGATTTTTAATTATTCTATTCCTTCACTATTACCATAAAATGAGCCTTGTTCGCGTAAATGCCTCTAAAGTGATGATCGTTTTGATTTATTCGGCGGCCTCTCTACTTGTTTTTATTTTCAACGATAAGGTGAATTGGGCGGTTGGTTTGATTATGGCTACAGGAAATGCTTTGGGTGCATGGGTTTCTTCACGAGTTTCTGTAAAAAAAGGGGATGGATTCATCAAAACCTTTTTAGTCTTGATGATTCTGATTATGGCAATTCGACTTTGGTTTTTTTCTTAAGGTCAAAAAGAAGTGTATTGTTCAATACTCAGGCCGTAACCATTGAGCCCCACACGGTTAATACCCTCTGAATTTGTCAATAAATTTAGGTGCTTAATATTGAGTTCGTGTAGCATTTGAGCCCCAATTCCAAAATCTTTATGATCCATTTTCACCTTTTTAGAATTGGATGAGTTGCTTTTTTCTGGACTGTTTTTGAGATTGAGTAATTGCTGTAAAAAGTGGGACTCGTTTTTTTCTTGATGAATAAACAAAATAGCTCCTTTATCGGAGAGCTCGAGTTTTTTTAGTGCTTTGATGAGATATTCATCCTCGCGTTCTAAGAGCGTATTGAGAATGTTTTGATTTGAACGATAGGGGTGAACACGTGTCAACACCGTTTCTTCAGAATTCCATTGGCCTTTGGACAATGCGAAGTGAATTTGAGCGGTATTGGTTTGTTCGTAAATATGCAAGTTAAATGTGCCAAAAGCGGTTTCCACCGGATAACTGTCAATTTTTTTGATCAATCTATCGTGTTGCATTCGATGCGCAACTAAATCTTCGATACTGATGAGTTTTAAATCTAACTTGTCGGCGATCTCACGCAGTTGAGGAAGTCGAGCCATGCTACCGTCATCATTCATGATCTCAACGATTACCCCTGCAGGAGATAAGCCGGCTAGACGAGCTAAATCAATGGCGGCCTCCGTATGCCCGGTGCGTCTTAAAACACCACCGTCTTTTGCAATCAAAGGAAAAATATGGCCAGGTTTGGTCAAGTCTTGAGGATTTGTTTTCGAATCAACCAATGCCTTTATGGTTTTGGCGCGATCTTCAGCAGAAATACCTGTGGTTACTCCATTTCCAAGTAAATCTACTGATACGGTAAAAGCTGTTTTATAGGGGTCAGAATTATTGCTTACCATCATTGGCAATTCCAATTCCTTACATCGACTCGCTGTCAAAGGAACACAAATAAGCCCTCTACCTTCCTTAGTCAAAAAGTTGACAATTTCTGGAGTGACTTTTTCTGCTGCGACTACAAAATCTCCTTCATTTTCTCGGTTTTCATCATCCACCACAATAACAGGCTTTCCACACTTGATGTCTTCAATAGCTGATGAAATTTGGTCTAATTCTATTCGTTTAGTCTTCAATTTCTTTTTTCAATTTGAATTTAAAAGCATCTTTAAGGTTGATTAAAGATTCTCCAAAGTTAACTAATCCTCTATCGGCGGTAGCTCTTGAGGTTAAAAATATACTTAAAGGAAAGGTGACAAGTGTTGATAACCAGGCGCCAAGAACTGGACTGATATTACCTTGCTTGGCATAATTTTCAGCAAATACACCCAGAAAATGATAGGTGATAAATAGCAGCACACCCAATACCACGGGTAAGCCTAATCCTCCTTTACGAACAATTGCACCAAGTGGAGCGGCAATAAAAAAGAGAATAATGCAAGAAAGGGCAAGGGCGAATTTTTTGTGTAATGATATGATATGTCTGTTGTAAAATTCAAATCGACGTTTTATTTCATAGGTTTTTTGTGCAACACTGTTTTTGATGCCTAATAAATCGTTTTTTGCCGCTAAGACCACCTGAGTTCTTTGCCATGATGGAATTATTTTTAACACTTCATCTTCGGGATTGTTTTTGGCAAATAAAACGGAGTCTTGCTGAATCATATTGATTCGTTGAGCAATAAGCTGTCCTTGAGGAGTAGTTCTCGATTTGATTACTGGGGTAGTATTCTCAATAATAGCCTTGAGCGAATCAGGTTTTTCTTTGATGGTCTGTATCAATTCTTCCTTTAAAACGACTGGAAAAGCTCCTAAACGATTGATGATATTATTTGAAAAGGCATCGACCTGTTCTAGGTTGAAGGTTTTCAATGAGTCTATATCCTTAATCAAACGACTGATGTTTTTCATTTTATCAGTGGTAATGTTGTTTTCACGCTCTAGATCCATATCATTTAGGGTAGAGAGGTCAATGTTTTTTATGTACGTTTTGAAGTTAGCAGAGGCAAAGGGTTGTTTTTGTTTTTCTTTACCTTTTTTAGGGATAATTTCTTCGTAATAATCTCCGTTGTATAAAACGAGTTGCAAAATGTCAGATCCCTTTGTACTGATAAATTCACCTTGTTCTGCACGTATTACGGTCGTATTGATGTCCGACTCTGACTTTTGATGTATGATCACATCTCTTAAGTAGCGATCATTTTCACCGTATTTCTCTTCGACCTTGATGTTCATAGCTGAACCTTCTATATCTGTGAAGACCCCTTCATTGATGGCTGCAGAGGGCTTTACTCTAGCAATATTTTTTCTGAGATTGTATATTTTTTGTTCTGCGGCGGGAATGACGTTATTGGCTAAGAAAAAAGTCATTATACCTACTAAAGAAACAAAGTAGATATTACTCCTCATTGCTTTTTGCAGTGATATCCCTGAGGCTTTCATTGCAGCAAACTCATTGTGTTCGGCTAAATTTCCATAGGTGACAATGCCTGATAATAGAATAGTGAAGGGCAAAACCTTGTCCATCATTGTTGGGGCATAGTAGAATAAAAACTTTCCAATGATTTGAAAATCCAAGTCTTTACCGGCTAATTCATCAATGAATAACCATATAGACTGAAAAATAAAAATCAGCATTAAGATTAAGAACGAACTGCTGAAATTAAATAGAAATCTACGGAGTATGTAGCTGTCAACTATTTTCACGAATTATCTATAATGTAGAAGCCCTGAGCCTCGTACTGATCGCCGTTAAAATTAAAGGTGTTTGAAGGAAGGGTCATGTCATTCTCAAAAGAGTTAACCCGTATTGTTATGGAGCTTCCTTCGGTTGTTTTTTGTACGATTTCAAAAATCTGATTTGACCCAAGGTCAATTCCTAAAAGAACCTCAGTGGCTTCTGAGATTTGGTCTGGAATGAGCTTTATGTATTGTACTTTCTTCTTTCCAATGGTTTTAAGACTGTCCCATATGTAGCTGTATCCGTTTTTGTAGAAGGTCAACATTTTGGACGGAGTAATTTCTGTGTTTTCTTCTACAAAAGGCTCTATGATCACTTCTTCGTTTTCGGGAATGATGGTGTACACCTTTTGACCGTCATTGATTTGTGTGGTTTCAAACAGGTTTAATTTGTACTTGTTGCCCTCAATGACAACCGTTCCATTTGTTTGTTGATGAACATCTGCTTCGGTATTATCCAATTTATAGGTGAATTCTACTTTGGAATTACTGTGCTTTGCCATTTGATCCGAAACTTTGTCGAGTAATACTTGTGACTTAGACTGTGCGACAACAGCACTGCTGAACAGTCCTACAATCAATAAGTTCAGAATTACTTTAGCTTTCATTTACCCTTGTTTTTCTTTGTTAAAAAAATCTTCCAAGGCAATTAAGTCTGCAATGAGAACTTGCCTTGCTTTACTTCCTTCGAAAGGACCTACAATTCCTGCAGCTTCTAATTGATCAATAATTCTACCTGCTCGATTGTATCCAATCTTTAGTTTTCTTTGAATCAATGACGCTGAGCCTTGCTGTGCTGTGACAACCACTTCGGCGGCTTGTCTGAACAATTTGTCCCTTTCTTCTATATTATCATCCAGAACTGTGCCATTATTGTCATCGATGTATTCTGGGAGCATATGCGCATCTGGATAAGCTCTCTGATTTCCGATATAACTGGTGATTTCGTCAACTTCTGGAGTGTCGACAAAGGCACATTGAATTCTTATGGTTTCATTTCCTTGCGTAAAGAGCATATCACCTCTACCAATGAGTTGATCTGCTCCTGGAGCGTCTAAAATGGTTCGAGAGTCAATTTTTGAGGTAACTCTAAAGGCTATTCTCGCGGGAAAGTTTGCCTTAATAAGACCGGTTATGACGTTCACCGAAGGTCTTTGGGTTGCAATGATGAGGTGAATTCCAATGGCTCTGGCTAATTGAGCCAATCGAGCAATGGGTGTTTCTACCTCTTTACCTGCAGTCATGATTAAGTCTGCAAATTCGTCTATGACCAGTACGATATAGGGGAGGTATCGATGCCCTTCTTTTGGATTTAATTTTCGGCCAACAAATTTCTCGTTGTATTCTTTGATGTTTCTCACCATGGCATCTTTCAGTAACTCATAGCGCTCATCCATCTCAATGCAAAGTGAGTTCAATGTGTGAATTACCTTGGTGGTATCTGTTATGATTGCCTCTTCGCTATCTGGGAGTTTAGCTAAATAGTGCCGTTCAATTTTGTTGTAAAGGGTCAATTCCACTTTTTTAGGATCGACTAATACAAATTTGATTTCTGCCGGATGCTTTTTGTACAACAAAGAGGTGATTACAGCATTTAATCCTACTGATTTACCTTGACCCGTGGCTCCGGCCATCAACATGTGCGGCATTTTAGCCAAATCGACAACCATAGTTTCGTTGCTGATGGTTTTACCGAATGCTATGGGTAGCTCTGCCTTTGTCGTCTGAAACTTCTTTGATGCAATGACAGATTTCATTGATACAATTGAAGGATTTTCATTAGGAACTTCTATACCAATGGTTCCTTTACCAGGTATAGGTGCAATAATTCGAATCCCCAGAGCAGAAAGCGATAAGGCGATATCGTCTTCAAGATTTTTGATTTTCGAAATTCGTACACCTGCCTCAGGAACGATTTCGTATAAGGTCACTGTTGGACCAATGGTGGCAGAAATACTAGAGATACCAATCTTATAATTTTGAAGTGTTTCAACGATTTTATTTTTATTCTCATTGAGCTTCTCTTTGTCAATGGTAACCTGTGTTTGATTTGCTGAATAATCTTTGAGCAAATCTAAGTGAGGCATTTGAAAGTTTTTAAGCTCAAGAGTAGGGTCAAATGCTCCGTGCTCTTGTACGAGCTCTTTGGCCTTGAGGTCTATGCTTTCTTCAATTGTTGGGGGCCTAAAATCTAATTGTAAATCATTAGTAGACTCCGCTTTTTGTGTTTTTTCTGAAGATTGTTCTTCGGCTTTATTTTGTTCTTGCTGTAAGGAAGCGAATAGAGGATGAACTTCTTTACCTTCCTCAGAGGCCTTTAAATCGAATGTGACTTGAGGAATTACTTCAGGTTCCTCAGCTTCTTCAGTTTCTTGTGTGGTAATGACCTGTTCGTCAGCAATAGTTGCTGTTTCGCTTTGAAGCGAATCATTTGTAGATTTAGAAGGAATCAATTTTTTTACAAAAGCTAAGAGTTGCTCAAAGGATCCACCTATTTTTTCAAAAAAAGCTGAACTGCCAGCGAGTTTGTCTACCGCTTTTTGAGGATTAAAGTCAAACAATAATACAGCCATAACGAAAGCGCCCAGAATTAAGGTGAAGAACACGCCGATTTTACCGATGTATTCTTCTAAAAATAAATTCCATTCACTTCCCACTGTGCCGGAAAGGATAGGATTCTGGCTAAATGCAAACCCAAAGAATAGAGAGAGCCAGATACAGAAAATACTTCCCCAAAACCACTTTTGAAATAAGCGTTCTCTTGATCGATCTAAAATGTAGGCTCCTCCAGTGATGAACAAGAGGTAGTTGATTATGAATGAAGCGGCTCCAAATCCTTTATAAATAAAAAAGTGACTGATTTGAGCTCCACTTTTTTTCATCCAATTTTCAGAATCGATGGTTCTGTTATTGAAATAGTCTATGGCGCTCTGATCGATTTTCCAGGTTTGAAAGTAGGAAACAAAAGAAATAAATAGACTAATACTGATGACAATCAGAAAGGCTCCAAAAAGTCTGTGCCTTTTGGCTTTTTGTTCTGTTTTTTTCTTTTTTGATACTTTTTTAGATCCTGAGGCCATACCAATTAAACGGTTTGAATTACAAATTTAGGGAGGTATATGAAACCTGCTATCAAAATTGCATAAAAGGATGCTAATAATACAACTCCAGCAGCAATATCTTTAGCGATTTTGATCTTAAAATTGTATTCCGTGGTTATTGCATCCGAAAGCGCTTCAATACTTGTGTTGATACCCTCGCTGATAAAAACCACAAAAATTGCCGAAAACTGAAGCGCCCATTGTGTAGGATTGAGTTGAGCGAAATACCCTATAACACTTATGGCAATGGCAATTATTAAATGAATTTTAAAATGTGCCTCTTTTCTGAGTAAGGCTATTCCTTTTAGTGCGTGTTTAAAGGCTAGTTTTCTTTCTTGTAAATAAGACATTCTAAGCTTTCAATGTTTTTATCTTGATTTTTAAAGCTGCAAATAAAAGAGTGACAAATGGACTTACATAATTAAAAACAGCAAAGGCCATATAGTCTATTACAGGAACGCCTAAAACACTGCTGTGATAGGCTCCACATGTATTCCATGGTACAATTGCACTTGTAACAGTTCCAGAGTCCTCCAATGTTCTACTCAGATTTTCTGGTGCCAAATTCTTGTCTTTATAAGCAGAGGCAAACATTTTTCCAGGAACGACTATGGCGAGGTATTGATCAGAAGCCGTCAGGTTAAGTGCTAAACAACTTGTAACCGTACTGGCAAACAGTCCGAAGGTAGTTTGCGCTACATTTAGCAGGCTCGTGGTGATTACCTTTAGGGCTCCAATTTTATCCATGATCCCACCAAATACCATGGCGCAAAGGATAAGCCAAATGGTTCCTAGCATTCCTTTCATTCCTCCTGAATTAAACAAGTCGTTTAATATCGCATTAGAAGTTGAAATTGAAGTATCTATAGTTATGGCATTGATAACTCCTTGATAAGCCGCCTGAAAACTCATTTTATCAGTTTGAGCGACTTGCATAATGACCTCGGGTTGAAACAATATTGCAAAAACTCCTCCTAAAAGAGTTCCAACGAGCAGTGCAAGAAGCGGCGGTGCTTTTTTTACGATAAAAACAACCACAACAATAGGAACTAAAAAAAGTAATGGACTGACGTTAAAGGTTTTCTTGATATCCAGCAAAATGGTACTGATATCTGCTTCACCTGTCGCATCAATTCCAAATCCTAGTATAAAAAAGAAAATAAGAGCAATGCTTATTGAAGGTATCGTCGTGTAAGTCATGTATTTGATGTGGTCGAATAATTCTCCTCCCGCTACTGCTGGCGCTAAATTGGTCGTATCACTTAGCGGAGACATCTTATCTCCAAAGTAGGCTCCTGAAATAATGGCCCCTGCCGTCATGGCAAGTGGCACTCCGAGTGTTCCACCAATACCTACCAGGGCAATACCTACAGTGGCCGAAGTGGTCCAGCTGCTTCCGGTAGCTACAGAAATAAGTGCTGCGATAATGACGCATGCCACTAAGAAAAAAGTAGGATTCAAAATTTGAATGCCATAGTAGATCATAGCGGGTATGATTCCGCTAATTAGCCAGGTGCCGGAGAGCGCCCCAACCATTAAGAGTATTAAAAATGCTGTAGTCGTACTTTTTACGTTGTCAGCCACTCCTTCTAGCATGTCTTTATAACTATTACCGTAATAGCCACCTAATAAAGCCGCAACAGCTGCCGAGATTAACAGTATAAACTGATTTGAACCATCTAATGCACTGTCTTTGTATACAAAGACATTGTACGATAGCAATCCTACCAGGATAACAATGGGAAAGAGAGCCGCTTTGAGGTTTATTTCTTTGCGATTAGTATTCATAGGGTTAGGTGTAAATTCGCTTATAAAATGTTCTTAAGACTTTTTAAAATCTCTTCTGTCGTGTGTTCTATGGTTAAATCGAGTCCAATAGAAAAACGAATGAGCCCATCGGTCATTCCCATTTCCTCCTGTTCTTCCACAGGAATTTCAGACGAGGTACTGTTTGCAGGAGCTGAAAATAAGGTTTTGTGGTAGCCCAAACTCACTGCCAAAAGGCCTAGTTCTTTTGCCTGCATGTCTTCCATCAATTTATAGGCATTCTCTTTGTTGTGTACATCAAGAGTGAGCATCCCTGAATAACCGATTAAGGGATCTGTCATTTCAGTCATTAAGCTGTGATCAGGGTGAGACGCTAAGCCTGGATAAATAGCTCTGTAACCGGCCTCTTCTAATTTTTCAGCCAGGTATAAAGCATTAGCACTGTGCTTTTGCATTCTGACGCCAAGGGTATTGATGTTTTTGTAAATAGATGCTGCCCTAAAGCTATCCAAAGTGCTCCCGAACAACATCGCACAACCGGTATTGACATCTCTGAGTGATGCACAAAACTCTTCTGAGGCGCATACTACCCCAGCTAAACAATCACTGCTACCGTTGATGTACTTTGTCAAAGAATGAATGACGATAGAAGCTCCAAATTCAGCAGGTCTTATACTCAGAGGGCTAAAGGTATTATCAACAATGAGTTGTAAACCGTGTTTTTTTGTAATTTCTCCAAGCTTTTTCAGGTCTGCCACCTCTAAAAGGGGATTAGAAACAGTCTCACAATAAATAATTTTGGTTTGAACCGTGATACTTTGTTCTACTGCTTCAACATCAGTGATATCAACGAAGCTTGTATTCACGCCAAAATTGGGAAGCACATTTTTCATAAGGGCATAGGTGCCTCCGTAGATTGTTCTTGATGCAATTATATGGGATCCTTTTTCGCAGAGTTGCATAATGCTTGCACTAATCGCCCCCATACCACTGGCAAAAACCTGAGAGGCTTCTGTGAGCTCTAATTTCGCCATGGCTTTTTCTAAATAGATATTAGAAGGACTAGAATGTCTAGAATACAGGTAACATCCGTCAGCATTGCCTTCAAACATATCCTGCATTTTTTGTGAGGTTAAAAAGGTATAGGTTGAAGAATCTGATATTGAAGGGTTTACACCTCCAAATTCTCCGAAGTACCAAGGTGTACTGTAAGGTTTCATTTTCTTATGTTTTTATAAAAGTAACCAGATTTTTAGATATGAAGGAGCTGAATAACAGATTGTAATTCAAAGGAGAGAATAGCTCAGGTTTGAAAAATCTAAATAATTGAATATTTAAGTGAGATTTATGGGTATAAGGATAGGTTAAATAAGCTTTGTTTTTTATTTCTGTTGTACTTTTGAGTGCTGATAAATTGAACAAACACATGAAAAAATTCGATGTCGCTGTAATAGGTTCAGGACCTGGAGGATACGTAGCTGCAATTCGTTGTGCTCAACTTGGAATGCGTACAGCATTAATTGAAAAAGAAAGTACCTTAGGAGGTACCTGTTTAAATGTAGGTTGTATCCCCTCAAAATCACTTCTAGATTCTTCACATCATTACGAAGATGCTTTGAAACATTTTGAAACACATGGCATCAAAATAAAAGGAGAGGTAGAGCTTGACTTTCCTCAGATGATCAATCGAAAACAACAAGTAGTAGATCAGACTACAAAAGGAATTGAGTTTTTGATGGATAAAAATAAAATCGAAGTAATTCGAGGTCTTGGACGTTTTAAAACAGCCTCAACGCTTGAAATTGTTCAAGGTGATAAGGTTGTTGAAGAGGTTGAAGCGGCAAAATACATTATCGCTACGGGCTCTAAACCCGGAAATTTACCCTTTATTACTTTGGATCACGATCGTATCATTACGTCTACAGAAGCCCTTTCGCTTAGTGAAATCCCAAAAAAATTAGTGGTAATAGGTGGAGGAGTTATTGGATTAGAACTCGGTCAAGTGTACAAAAGACTAGGGTCTGAAGTAGAGGTCATAGAATATGCAGATCGCATTATCTCTGGAATGGATGCGGCTCTTTCTAAAGAGCTTATGAAATCCCTAAAAAAGCAAAAAATTAAATTTCACCTCTCTCATCAAGTAAAAGAGGTGAAACGTGTCGGAGATAAGGTTTTGGTCTCTGCTGAGGATAAAAAAGGTGTCACACACGAGTTCGAGTCGGATTACACCTTAGTGTCTGTAGGGAGAGTAGCCAATACCGAAGGATTACAATTAGAAAATGCCGGACTCTCAACTGACGAAAGAGGTCGAATTCAGGTAAATGACCACTTACAAACCGAGCAAGCACATATTTATGCCATAGGTGATGTTATTAAAGGCGCCATGTTAGCTCACAAAGCTGAAGAAGAAGGTGTTTTTGTAGCTGAAGTTATGGCGGGTCAAAAACCACACATCAATTATAATTTAATTCCTTCTGTAGTTTATACTTGGCCAGAGGTTGCCTCTGTTGGACTCACTGAAGAACAATTAAAACTACAAGAACGCGATTATAAAAGTGGTCAATTTCCAATGCGTGCACTGGGAAGAGCCCGTGCGAGCATGGATATAGACGGATTTGTAAAAATATTGGCCGATGCCAAAACAGATGAGGTATTAGGTGTACATATGATAGGTGCACGTTGTGCAGATTTAATTGCAGAAGGTGTTACCGCCATGGAATTTAGAGCCTCTGCAGAGGATATCGCCAGAATGTCTCATGCGCATCCTACCTATGCTGAAGCTGTTAAAGAAGCTGCTTTAGCCGCTTCAGAAAATCGTGCTTTACACATGTAATCCATGTTTTTAGTCTTGGTTTAAAATGATGATAAACCACAGCAGAAAGTGTGCATATCAACATGAAGAGCAGTGCGTATGTTGTTGCTTCTGCCCAGTTGAGTGACTTTTTGTAGAATCGATACAATCCGTAGCCGGTAAAACTTCCGTAAAGAATTAAATAGTGAATGATGTAGGTGGTAAGGGTACTCTGTCCTATTTTCACAATGCTTCTGTATTTGGTCAATCCTCTTAAGCTGGCAAAGACCGCAAAAACGATAAGTACATCCCCAAGTCTAATAAACAAATAGTTATTATTCACTACTTCTTGTAGAAAAGCGAAGGTGGAATGAAGCGTTATCAATTCGGTAAAAAATCCACTAGAGTAGTTAATCAGCAGTAATCCCGATAGTAAACTACTTAAAATAAAGAATGGATAGAAATAAGGCTTGTTTTGAAAGCGCAGGTACACTTGAGACAACAAAGCACCAAAACTGCTGTATCCCAGCCATGGAATAATGGTAAAAACAGATCCATTGGCCTTGTTGAGGTAATTTGCAAAAAGTTTTGGCAAGTACTCGTATTCAACCGTTTTATAATAAGGCTCGCCTAGAAAAAGCAAAAGAACAATACTGAATTGAATTATTGCATAAGCCCATTTTAGCCCGAAATCACTGAGCCAAAGGTGAACTTTGTACAATAACACTATAGATAACAATGCCAGACCAATGCAGTGCAGTACATCCACCTGATAAAAGGCGTTATACAATTGCCCTTTAAATAAGCCACCAAAGTTTAACCGCAATAAGTATCCGTAAAGAATGAGTTCAAGACCTCTTTTAAGGCTTTTTTTAATTCTTGGATTGTGATGATTTTGTGCTTTGTTGCTCAAAAGCAAATAAGAGACAATAAAACCAGAAACCGTAAAGAATACCGGAGCTGTAATACCCCTGAAATACAACCACCACGAAAAAAGTTCATTTTCTTTATCACGAAAAGCAGGATCTAATAAACCATCGATAAAATGTCCCTGAAGCATCATTAAAATCGCCCAGGCCCTTATGGCGTCAATGTAGTATAATCGCTGAACTGATTTCAATACGGATAAATTTGAATCAAAAATAAATAAAAGCGCTTGGTTAGCTAACTTTGTAGTGAAATGACATTGAATCTAGACCATCTTCGAGAAATCCTTATTCCACACAGAGAAAAACACCTGTTATTGGCCTGTAGCGGAGGTCTTGACAGTACTGTTTTAGCTCATGTTTTTGGAATACTTGAACTGAATTTTAGTTTGATTCATGTCAATTATAAATTAAGAGGTCTTGACAGTGATTTAGATCAGGAGCATGTAGAACAACTTGCGAATCAGTTAGGCGTAGAATGTCATGTCCTAGTTGAGGATATAAGTAACACCGACCAAAACATACAACTGACGGCTAGAAAACTGCGATACACTTTTTTTAAAAAGATTCAAGAATCTACTCCGAACAGTATTTTGTGTACTGCTCATCATTTAGACGATCAAATAGAAACCTTTTTTATCAACCTGCTCAGAGGAACTGGAGTTAAAGGATTGAGCGGTATTTCAGAGTCAGATGAACTTATAAGACCATTACTTAATTACGATAAGAAACAAATTCATCAGTACGCCCTGGCGAATGAACTGAAATGGAGAGAAGACGTCTCTAATCAAAAAGCAACCTACCTACGCAATAAAATTAGATTAGAATTACTACCTGTTCTTGCTCAAATTGAAGAGAATTATCGATCGAATTTTAGTCAAAATTTCGAGCATTTTAAACGTGACAGTAGTATTGTTGAAATGCACAGAGCACAAATTCTTAGTGTAGTGATGACAGAAAAAAATGAGATCAAAAAATATGATATACAAAAGATTGAAGCGCTCACTCCTTTTGAAACACTTTTAGATTTAATTTTTCGGCCAGAAGGTTTTTCTCATCTTCAAGACCTGAAACAGCTTTTAAAGGCTGAAGGTGGTAAATTCATAGAGAATGATCAAAAAGACCAACGCTTACTCAAGTCGGGTCATTCATTATATCAGCTCTCTAATCAGACTAAGCCTGATTTATTTGATATAAACTCCCTTTTTTCGATAACTGAAGTAACAGAGGAGGAGGTAAGTTATACAGACAATAGCTGTATTTATGTAGACCAAGAAATGCTCAAAGGAGACTTTAATCTTCAGCCTTTGTCGGCTTTACACTATTTTTATCCTTTGGGAATGACTAAAAAGAAAAAAGTCTCCAAATTTTTAAAGGATATCGGTATTCAAGGCCCCTTAAAACTGTATATCCCATTACTATTTGATGGTGATGAATTACTTTGGGTAGTCCCTTTTCGAATGGACCACAGAAGTAGAATTACCTCGAAAACAAAAAATATTTTAAAAATAGAATGTTTAGAAAAAGACTTCTGGGAGCTCTTCTCTTCCTAAATAGTATTAGCCTTTTAGGACAATTTACTACGCCTCCATTGCAATGGAGTAAGGAATTGATTCAAGAATCTGACTCTGTTTACCGCCTAGAAATTACAGCTCTTATTGAAGACGGATGGCATTTGTATTCTCAATTTACACCTGAAGGAGGAAGTCTTCCAACAGAACTAGAATTTATAGATACCGGTGTCGCTTTTGAGCTGCTTGGTAAAACCGAAGAAAGTGAAACCGAAACGGCTTATTCCGATGTTTTTGAGGTTGACGAACGCTTTTTCAAAAAAAGAGCAGTTTTCACTCAAAAAATTAAACCACTTCAAGACGTATACTCCGTTGAGGTAATGGTTTATTATCAGGTGTGTAAAGAGGTTTGTATTCCAGGGGAAGAGCGCATTGAATTTGTAATTAATCCAAATCTTAAAAAACAAAGCACTGCTAATTTTTCTGAAGAAAATAACCAAAATGAGCGTTTAATTATTCCATTAAAAAATACTAGTGTTAATGACTCCCAAGGTAAGCAGACGGGGCCGCAACCCTTGGATTTATCACTTATACTGCTTGGATTTTTGGGAGGACTTATTGCACTGCTCACGCCTTGTGTTTTTCCAATGATTCCTTTGACAGTCTCTTTCTTTTCTTCGGAAAAAAATAAGGGGAAAACAAAAAAACTCGCCCTTTTTTACAGTACGAGTATTGTTTTGATTTTTATTTTGTTGAGTCTGCCTTTTCATATTTATGACAGTATTGATCCTCAATTTTTTAATCGCATCGCGACCAATGTCTATCTAAACCTTCTATTCTTTGTGGTGCTTTTGCTTTTTGCACTTTCACTTTTTGGTTTATTCGAATTAAACCTTCCCTCGAGTTGGAGTACGCGTTTAGATGGATACAGCAGTAAATTTTCTGGTTTTGCAGGGAGCTTTTTTATGGCTCTAACCTTGGTGATTGTATCGTTTTCGTGCACTGGCCCTGTTCTGGGTGGATTACTGGGTTCAACAGCGCTAGTTGGTGGTCAGGTTGCCATGAATTTGACTTTAGGGATGTTTGGTTTTGGATTAGCACTCGCGATTCCATTTGGTCTGTTTGCTTGGTTTCCAAATGGATTGAAAGCGCTTCCTAAGTCTGGTGCCTGGATGAATACGGCTAAAGGAGTATTGGGATTTGTAGAACTTGCTTTAGCGTTCAAATTCTTATCTAACGCAGATTTGGTCAGTGGTTGGGGTATTTTATACTATGAAATCTTTCTTCTCATTTGGATCATCATCAGTATAGCATTACTGATTTACTTGATGCTTAAAATCAATTTTAAAACGCTTAAAAATCTTCAAAAAGGAGTTTGGGTTTTGATATACTCAGGTCTGCTTTTATTTACCATTAATTTGTCAAATGGATTGCTCAATAATAGCAATGTTGCTTTAGTTGGAGCATTCATCCCCCCTGATTTTTACAGTATTTCTTCGAATAACGAAGAGCAATGTCCTTTGGGATTGGATTGTTATAAAGATTTCGATGAAGGAATGGCAGAGGCTAAACGACTAAACAAACCTGTTCTTCTCGATTTTACAGGATGGTCTTGTGTTAATTGCAGGAAGATGGAAAATGATGTTTGGCGTCAAAAAAAGGTATATGATTTACTGCAGAATGAAGTGGTTTTGATATCACTTTACGTAGACGATAGGGCTGAACTCTCCGAAGAAGAACAATTTGTAGTTTCCTACAGAGAAAACCATCAAAAAGAAATAACTACTATCGGGGATAAGTGGAGCGCCTTTCAAGTGCTTAACTTTGGCTATTTGTCTCAACCATTTTACGTGCTTATTTCTCCGGAATACCAAATCTTAAATTCACCTATTCAATACACAGATTCAGAAAGTTACTTTAGATGGCTTGATGACGCAATTCAAAACTTTAAAGCAAAATATGAATTTGAGAAAAGTATTTTTTAGTGTAATAGGATTACTGCTGCTTGTGGCAATTCTATTGAAGATTTGGGTAAATACCAACACACCACTTTACCAAGGACAATTAGAATTGATTGGATTAGACCAGGAGACGGAGGTTTATTTTGATGATTATGGAATTCCGCACATCTATGCAGAAAACGACGCCGACTTGTTTAAAACACTTGGATACATTCATGCGCAAGAACGCCTCTGGCAAATGGAGCTTTTGAGAAGAGTAGCAAGCGGACGTTTGTCTGAAATTTTTGGAGCTGAATTTATTGAAAACGATAAATTTTTTCTCAACCTTGGTATTGCAGAAAATAGCATTGAAACAGTTGGTAAACTCGAAAGCGATACTGATTTTGTGTATTTCTCGAATGCTTATTTAGAGGGGGTTAATCACTTTATAAATACGGGATATACGCCAATTGAATACAAAATCCTCGGCATTGAAAAAGAAGAATACGACCTCGTGGATGTCTATAATATTTTGGGATACATGAGTTTTAGTTTTGCCATGGCACAAAAAACAGATCCTGTACTCTCAAAGATTAAAGCCGAATACGGGGATACCTATTTAAAAGACCTTGCCATTGATATGCCTTATCAAAACATCTTGATTCCTTCCTTTAAATCAGTGAATTATGAGCAGGTCTTAAGTTGGAATACCGTTCTAGAGCGTTTAAATGAAAAGCAGATACCCTCATTTGTAGGCAGCAATAGTTGGGTTTTATCTCCTGACAAGTCTGAATCCGGGGGAGTTTTGTTCGCTAATGATCCCCATATCGCTTTTGCACAACCAGCAGTTTGGTATGAAGCACATCTCAACAGTCCTCAAATCGAAAAATATGGATTCTTTTTAGCAGGCGTGCCTTTTCCTCTAATTGGACAAAACAGAACGATTGCTCATGGACTTACCATGTTTGAAAATGACGATATCGATTTTTACCAAGAAGATGAAATCAACCACGAGTACTACCGAAATCATAAAGGAGATACCCTTGCCTACTCGAAAAAATCATATACGATTAGGGTAAAAGACGGTGAAGATGTAGCTTTTAATCATAAAAGTAGTTTTAGAGGCCCTGTTTTAGAAGCAAGATCGCTTATTCATGGTATTGAAAACAATGCAACTAGTATTTCTTGGGAATATTTAAAAGGTGAAAATCGTCTTTTAGAGGGTTTATTCGATTATTCTTTTGCTACTTCTTTTTCTGAGTTTGAAGCATCATTAGATAAAATTCACGCTCCCGGTTTAAACGTGATGTACGGTGATGTTGAAGGTAATATTGCCTGGTGGACTGTTGGTCGTCTCTATCAATTGAATTCAAGGGTTTCTACCAAGTTTATTCTCAATGGTCAGGATTCCTTGCATCAGATAAAAGGTTATTATCCATTTGAAAAAAATCCATCCGCAATAAACCCGCCTTGGAATTATGTGTACAGTGCAAATAATCAAGTAGATTCTACAGGTTTAGGATATTTTTATCCTGGCTATTATTTACCTGAAGATCGAGCTAAACGGATAGTGTCTATACTCGAAGACAATCCGAAAATGAACCTCGAAACTATGCAGGAAATGATTTTAGATCACAAATCGACTTCTGCACCCGATGTCATTTCAGCACTTTCTTCGGTTTTGGAGGATCAAAAATTGTCACCCACCCAGAAAAAAAAGTTAGTAGCTCTAAAAGGCTGGACGGGAACTCATAGTGCGACTGATGAAAGTCCTAGTTTATATCACAAATGGTTAAGTCACCTCTTAGTGCTCGTATTTGAGGATGAAATAGGTGAAGAACCCTATAAAGTTTTTAAAAACACCCATATATTTAAAAGGTCTATTCCTGGTGTTCTAAGTAATCCGAATTCTGTTTGGTGGGATAATATACACACCCCTGAACCCGAAACAGCCTCTGAATTGGTAACAAACTCATTTTTGAGTGCTTTCAATGATTTAACTGAATATTACCAGGGTACTGAAAATTGGCAGTGGAGCAAACTTCACATTCTTGAGCATAAACACGCATTTTCGGCTAATACTCTTCTGCGCAAGTGGTTCAATGTGGGGCCATTTGAAGTCGCTGGATCCAAAGAGGTCATCAACAATTTACAATTCGATTATACTACCACCTCTTATTTTGATGTCAATATTGGTCCTTCAACACGAAGGATACTGGATATGTCGAAAATAGAAGAAGGCTTAAGCGTCTCTCCAACAGGACAATCGGGTAATATATTTAGTCAGCACTACAGCGATCAAGCGCAGATGTATAATCAGGGCAAGTTCCGCAAAATGCTTATGAATCAGGAGGCTATTAAAGAATCATCCTATCGCAAGCTTGTGTTAAAACCCTGATTTATTTTTTCAGTATAACCCTAGTTATTTGTGATCAAAAATGGTCACTATTAATTCCTGTTTAAATGTAGGCTTTGAGGTTTTTAGAGTAGAAGTGCAAATTGGCACAAGTCGTGGATACGGGGTCAAAATTATTGGTCTAACTGACAGAGTAGTAAGAGAGAGTAAGCACCGTATACTCACGGCTTTACACTTGAATGCTTATAAGGTTTCAGGTCAACGAATTATTATCAATTTAAGCCCTTCAGATTTACCTAAAACAGGTATGGGATTTGATTTACCCATTGCTATTGGAATTTTATTGGCGCAAAAGCAAATTGAAAGTAAACTTAGGCTAGATCGTGTTTTATTCTTCTCCGAGCTGAATTTGAATGGAGTGTTGAAAGCTAATCAAGGCACTGTAAATTGTGTTCAAGAGATGATTGCACAGGATTTTGACTTCATTGTTCTCGCCTTTGAAACTCGAGAGCGTTTAAATCATTTGAATCAAGAAAAATTAGTTTTCTGCAAAAACATAGGTGAGGTGATTGAATTTGTAGCGACTAAAAAGAAAATACATCACGATTTTTCTTTGCCTAAGCCCTTTAAACCGATTAAAAATGATTTTGATTTTAGTCAAATATTAAATCAAGAAGAGGCTGTTTATGCTGCTCAAGTTGCTGTTTTAGGTCATCATCATTTGATTTTAAAAGGTAATCCAGGACTGGGAAAAAGTATGATTGCAGAACGAATATCAACGCTGATTTCTCGTGTTGATCATATAGATAAGAATGAAGTATTGGGTATTCATGATTTGTTGAATGAACCCAACTCTAAAAGTTTATCCCATCCACTAATACCATTTCGACAACCAGATCACAGTATTACACCTGTCGGATTTAAAGGAAGAACTCAAGGGAAATTGATGCCGGGCGAGGCTTCTCTTGCACATGGAGGTGTATTGTTTATGGACGAGCTCAATTTTTTTCAAAGGGATATTTTACGCCTCCTACAAGCGGTGTTAGACCACCGAAGGGTACAGCTCAAAAAAGGAAGTCAAAATTTTACAATACCTGCTGACTTTTTATGTGTTACTGGCTTTAATGTATCAGAATCGAAGTATTATCCAAAAATGATTCCACCTTCCTTAATTGATAGATTTGATGTTTCTGTGTTTTTAGATGCCGTTGATCACAACAAGCGAGGGAATATTATTGTGCGGAATTCCAAAAAACTAAGAACAGAAATTAATGAGGCTCGCACTTTTCAATTGGCCAGAAATTCAAAATTAGGAGCGGGGTTAAATTCAAGACTTGATGCTCAACAGACCTATGAATTGTGTAAAAAAACAAAAACGGCAAATCTATTGTTTAAAGAGGCACTTGAAGCCAATAATTGGAGTTTTAGAAGACAACTAAAGGTGCTTCAATTGGCTAGAAGCATTGCTGATTTGGGTTTTGCTGAAAAAATCGATGAATTCCATTTGTCTAAGGCACTTACATGGGCACCCTAACATTGGACTCTTTTAAATTAATGATCATTTGTATCATCCATTCAAAGGTTTCTTCAAAATTTTCTTCTAAATCATCGTGAAGTATTTCAATGATTTTGGTGGATTGTTGTAGTGTTTCTTTGTAAATCATACGACATGATTTCTCGGTGTTTTCTTTTTCGACAATATTGAAATAAAGTCCTAATCGCGAGAGGGCAATATCAACAATCTCTTTTCCATTCCAATGTCCTAACTCTGGTTTGATATTGTGCTTTAGCAGCATAAAATAAACCCTTATGGATTGAGACGACAATCCTTTGACCAACTGGAATTTGCGAAATAAGTTTTTGTGTTTGCGGCAGAGGTAAACTTGATTAAGATCTTCAAATTTTATAGTACTCTGATTAAATTTCGGATTGCAGGCCGAACAAAATGAATTCATTCTTGTAGATTTACATTAGTTATAACAGAAGAAATCTCCTTTTGTTATTTCATTGACCAACAATTCGACCAAATGCAATTGAAATCTCGGGGAATAGGACTTTTTGTGACTGCGGCATTCATAGGCCCGGGTACTTTGACCATTTGCACCTTAGCCGGATTTTACTTTAAGCTTAACTTATTATGGGCTTTGATATTAAGTGTAACAGCCACTTATTTCTTTCAAGAAATGGCAATACGAATCAGTTTGGTATTAAGGCAAGGATTAGCCAAATCGATGGTTCAAATGGGTCAATCAAAATATTGGAAATGGATTTTGTCTGTTATAATAACCTGCGCTATTATTATCGGTAATTCGGCTTATGAAGCTGGTAATATAAATGGGGCCTTATTAGGACTTAAAGGAATATTTGGATCTGATCTTAATGAACTTTTGGCTTTACTTGTTTTAGTTATTGGAATTGTGATTATGCTTTGGATTCAACGACTAAAATGGATTAAGATTCTTCTAATGGCCTTGGTATTTTTGATGAGTCTCTCTTTTATTGTTGCCGTAGTGAGTCTCAAACCTTCTTTAACTGAACTTGTATCTGGAACTTTTGCATTTGAAGTGCCACAGGGTTCTTGGTCTACCATATTAGCATTAATCGGAACAACTGTGGTGCCTTATAATTTGTTTTTACACAGCTCTCTAGTTGAAATGGAGCAATTAAGCGCTCAGGATATTAAAAAGATCAGATTAGACACACTTCTAAGTATAGGTCTTGGCGGGCTTATTTCGATTTGTATTTTGATTACATCTCGATATATAACGGGTGTTACAGAAGTGACTAATGCCACCGATATGTCTTTTGCATTACAGCAGGTTTTTGGCTCATATGCACTCATTATTATCAGTATAGGCTTGTTTGCTGCAGGATTGAGTTCAGCAATAACGGCACCTTTGGCCGCTGCACTGATTACTAAAGATTTATATACAGGTCAAAAAACTAAACTATGGTATACCTTGACTTGGTTGTTAGTGGTTTTATCTGGTTTGATTTTTTCACTTGCAGGTAAAACACCTATAGAGATTATAAGGCTAGCCCAAATTTCAAATGGATTACTGCTGCCTATTGTCATTGTCATGTTGCTGGTCGTTCTCAACTCCAATAAAATTGATAAAGAGCACAGAAATTCTTGGCTCCAAAATATTTTTGGGTTTCTATTTGCAGCACTAACACTTTTATTAGCCTCCCGTATCTTTTAGCATGAATTCACTAAAAAACAAAGTACACATCAATTTAGATGTAGGAGAAGGGGTAGTTGATGAATCTCAAATGTATTCTTTGGTAAGTGCTGTGAATATTGCATGTGGTGGTCATGCAGGAGATAATTTTACCATGAGCACGGCTATTAAGCGTGCCTTGGAGCACAACAACCAAATTGGATTACACCCATCTTACGAAGACCGTGAAAATTTTGGCAGACGTTCTTTGAAACTTCCTCTTGATCAGCTGATGAATCAATGGGAGCGTCAATACGATGGTTTTATAAATATTCTAATTCAAGAAAATGCCACCCTAAACCATTGTAAGCCTCATGGGGCGCTTTACAATGATTTATTACACGACACCTCGCTTTCGGAGGCTTTTGTCAAAAGCTTATCGTTTTTTAAGAAGCCTCTAAAAATTTACACCATGCAAGGCTCTGCCTTGCATAAAGAAGCGGAAAGAGCGGGTTATGAGGTAGAGTTTGAGACCTTTTTAGACCGTTCTTATGTTTCTTCGCTAAAATTAACACCTAGGTCACAGGATGGAGCGGTATTAGAAGAACCGAAGGAGGTTTTGGAGCAGCTTTATCATCTTAAAAATAAAAATGGACTTTACAGCTTAACTGGCGAATGGATTCCGATTGAGGCTAATACCTTTTGTTTGCACTCAGACCATACAAATACATTATCCATATTAAATTATTTACATCGTAACTTCGAATAATGAATTTTAAGGAATCATATGAAATCATAACTGTACCTGAACAGGGAATTGAAATTATTTGGGATCATTTTCATCAAAATCCTGATTTTTTTGAACGTATTGCCTATGTGTATCAAGCCTTAAAATCTGAGATGAAGACTTATGAGGCGGTAGAAGTTTCAATGATTTACAATAAAATATCAGTGATCTGTTCTTTAGAACTTGTTCAACAGGTGAAAGCGCATCTCAAAAAGAGTGTCGATAAGAGTTCAGGGCATAAAATTGAATCTGTACATTGGAAAATCCCTGTATTTTATGAGTCTGAATTGGCCAAGGATTATGCGTATCTCGAAGAGAAACTACAGCTAACAAGAACAGAAATAAAAGAATTACACCAGTCAAGAACATACACCATTTACGGAATAGGTTTTTTGCCAGGCTTCTTGTACATGGGAGAATTAAATGAAAAATTGAATGTATCCAGAAAACTCAATCCCGATCTTCATATCGAATCGGGATCCGTTGGAATTACAGGGGCGCAAACCGGAGTGTATACGGTTAATTCACCTGGAGGTTGGCATATTATCGGACACTGTCCAATTCCTTTTTTCAATCCTTCATCTGAGAACCCTGCCTGGGCAAAACCCGGAGATGTGGTCAGTTTTTTCGAAATTGATAAAAACACCTATGAACTCATCAAGATACAAGTGGAGACAACTGTGTTTGACATTAAAAAATATTTGAATGATTCGATTTAAAGAGACAGGATTTTATACGAGCATTCAAGATCGAGGGCGCTTTGGATTTAGACATTTAGGTGTTCCAGTTGCCGGCGCTTTAGACCAGATTTCATATCAGAATTCCAATTTAATTTTGGGTAACGAAAGCAATACTGCTGCCTTTGAAATAACCATGTTAGGCCCAACTATAGAAGTACTTAAAAGGTGCTGTTTTTGTGTTACAGGAGCTGATATTGAAATTGACCTTAATGCTGAGTCGGTTCCCATTAATACTGCGGTCATCGCAGAAAAAGGCAGTCTACTGAAAATTGGTCGGGTCAAAAATGGCCTAAGAGCCTATCTGAATTTTAAAGGGGGCTTTTCCTCTGAAATAAAGCTGAATAGCGCATCTCAATTTTCTGGAATTACCAAAGAAAATCGAGTTAGTCCCTTGAGCACATATGAACTCAAGGAAGATTTTTCAAATTTGATTTCTGAGTACAAATCTAATACCCTTGTGAGTACAGTAGAACAAAGTGAACTTATGCAATTGGAGGTCTACAAAGGGGTGGATTTTAGGTTGTTTCCAAAAGAGTTCATCGAAACCTTGACTAAGACCGAATTTATGATTGGTTCTAGTGTTGATCGAATGGCCTGTCAATTGGATACAAAAAGTGAATTGGCTCACACTATTGATAGACTTTCCTCTCCAACTTATGTTGGAGCAGTGCAGTGCACTCCATCCGGAAAACTTTTAATCCTTATGCGTGATAGCCAGACAACGGGTGGTTATCCTCGATTATTACAATGCACTAAACATTCTGTTAATCGACTAGCTCAAATTAGACCGAATCAACGTTTAAAATTTGTATTGAACGATTAATCTTTTGTTCAGCTTATTTTTGGATGTTGTAAAAAACACCTCTTAAGTATCTAAAAAACAATGATTTAATATCAAATACTATGCAATGGCTTTACTTTATTAGAGAAAGCCTTTCAGGAGTTTGTATTGAATGAAATAATTTAGTTCTTACAAGTGGTATGTTTTTATGGAATTGAACAAATACAGCAAAAATGTGACGCAAGATCCTACGCAGCCAGCCGCACAGGCTATGCTATACGCTTTGGGTCTCAGTGAGCGTGATTTAAAGAAACCCTTCATCGGAATTGGAAGTACTGGTTACCAGGGTAATCCTTGTAATATGCATTTGAATGATCTTGCCGCTCTCGCAAAAGAAAGCATTGATCAGCAAGAGCTCGTTGGATTGATTTTCAACTCAATAGGTGTTAGCGATGGTATTTCAATGGGAACCCTTGGAATGCGATATTCCTTGCCTTCACGAGATATCATAGCTGATTCTATGGAGACTGTCGTTCAGGCCATGAATTATGACGGTTTGATCACTGTAGTGGGATGTGATAAAAATATGCCAGGGGCACTTATGGGTATGCTGCGTTTGAACCGACCTTCTATTTTGGTTTATGGTGGAACGATTGCTCCCGGATGTGTTGGCGATAAAAAACTCGACGTTGTTTCGGCTTTTGAAGCTTGGGGTGAAAAGGTTGCTGGATCGATTAATGAAGATCAGTACAAAGAAGTTATTAAAAATGCTTGCCCAGGCCCTGGTGCTTGTGGTGGGATGTATACAGCCAATACCATGTCTTCAGCTATTGAGGCAATGGGAATGAGCTTGCCGTATAGCTCGTCTAATCCTGCAGTTGACCAATCCAAGCAAAAGGAATGTGACGCAATTGGCCAGGCGATTAGAAATCTTATTGAAAAAGACTTAAAACCGCTAGATATTGTGACCAAAAGTTCACTTATCAATGCGCTCAAACTAATTACTGTTTTAGGAGGTTCTACCAATGCAGTGTTACATATGCTCGCTATTGCTCGCGCAGCACAAATCGAATTGACTATTGACGATATTCAGAAAATTTCAGATACAACACCCTTTTTGGCAGATTTAAAACCCAGCGGTAAATACGTAATGGAAGACCTGCACAAAGTAGGAGGTGTTCCTGCAGTGATGAAATACATGCTAGACCACGATATGATTGATGGAAGCTGTCTTACAGTTACCGGTAAAACCATTGCTGAAAACCTAAAAGACGTTAAAGGTCTTAAGGAAGATCAAGACGTTATACATGCGATTGACAACCCCATTAAAGAGACAGGGCATATTAGAATACTCTATGGTAATCTTGCGAAAGAAGGTGCCGTGGCAAAAATCACCGGAAAAGAAGGACTGAGATTTCAAGGTAAGGCCATTGTTTTTGACAGTGAAATGGAAGCCAATAAAGGTATTAAAGATGGTCTTGTACAATCTGGAAATGTAGTGGTTATTCGTTATGTAGGACCTAAAGGAGGACCGGGTATGCCAGAAATGCTTAAGCCCACATCTGCAATTATGGGAGCAGGTTTAGGTAAAGAAGTGGCTTTGATTACAGACGGTCGATTTTCTGGAGGAACCCATGGATTTGTAGTAGGGCACATCACGCCTGAAGCACAAGAGGGTGGTGTTTTGGCCTTAGTTAAAAACAATGACGAAATAAGTATTGATGCAGAAACAAATACCATTGAATTGCTGGTAACTGAAGAAGAAATAGCTCAAAGGAGAGCAGCTTGGGTCAAACCAGAACTCAAGGTCCAACACGGAAGTTTATACAAATACGCAAATATTGTATCGTCTGCATCTAAAGGATGTGTGACAGATGAATTCAATTAATGATTAAATAAAAAAAACATGCCTTTAATTGAAAAGAAAAATATAACTGGAGCTGAGGCCATCATTCATTGTTTGTTGGCTGAATCGGTAGATTTAGTTTACGGATATCCAGGAGGTGCAATCATGCCCGTTTATGATGAATTCTACAAGTTTTCTGATGAACTAACGCATATTCTAGCACGACATGAGCAAGGTGCAATTCACGCTGCTCAAGGGTACGCAAGATCAAGTGGTAAAGTAGGAGTGGCTATTGCGACTTCGGGACCTGGTGCGACAAATCTTGTTACAGGTATTGCTGATGCTCAAATCGATTCTACGCCTGTAGTCTGTATTACTGGTCAAGTTCCACGACATTTATTGGGAACAGATGCTTTCCAAGAAACAGATATTGTCGGGATTTCTACACCGGTAACCAAATGGAATTATCAAATTACAGAAGCGGCGGAAATTCCAGAAATCATTTCCAAAGCTTTTTATATCGCGCGTTCAGGACGCCCGGGCCCCGTCTTAATTGACATTACCAAAAACGCACAGTTTGACCGCTTTGATTTGAGTTACGAACCGTGTACTGAAATTAGGTCTTATAAGCCTGTTCCTGCAGTAGACACTGATCAGTTAAAGGATGCAGCTGCAATTATAAACGCGGCAAAAAAACCTATGATTGTATGGGGTCAAGGAGTCATTTTAGGTGAAGCCGAAGCGGAATTTAAGGCGTTAGTTGAAAAATCGGGTATACCTGCAGCATGGACCGTACTGGGTCTTTCAGCGCTTCCGACCGCTCACCCTCTAAATGTAGGAATGGTAGGGATGCACGGTAATTACGGTCCAAATGTACTTACCAATGAATGTGACGTTCTAATTGCGATAGGAATGCGTTTTGATGACCGAGTTACTGGAAATTTAGCGACCTATGCGAAGCAGGCTAAAGTTGTACACTTTGATATTGATCCTGCAGAAATCAATAAAAACGTAACGGCTGATGTTGCAGTTTTAGGTGATGCAAAAGAAACCTTGGCACAAATACTTCCACTTATAGAACCTAAATCACATATTGAGTGGTTGTCTGAGTTTGAGAAAAAATACGAGATTGAGAAAAACGAAGTCATCGAAAAAGCCATTAGACCTACAAAAGAAGGTTTGACAATGGGAGAGGTGATCGAAGGAATAAATAAAGCCACTAAAGACGATGCTATCATTGTCACCGATGTAGGTCAACATCAAATGAAAGCGTGTCGCTATGCTAAGTTTACCAGAAGTAAGAGTAATATCACCTCTGGAGGATTGGGAACAATGGGCTTTTGTTTGCCAGCAGCTATTGGTGCAAAAATGGGAGCTCCAGATCGCGAGGTTGTTGCTGTAATAGGAGATGGTGGCTTTCAAATGACACTTCAAGAATTAGGTCTAATTTTTCAGCATCAGGTTCCCGTGAAAATTGTCGTATTAAACAATAATTTCTTGGGTATGGTTAGACAGTGGCAACAACTGTTTTTTGAAAAACGTTACGCTTCTACAGAGATGACAAATCCCGATTTTGTAAAAATTGCGGAAGGTTATCATCTTAAAGCTGAGCGAGTTACTGACCGAAAAGACCTTCAATCAACTATCGATGAAATGATAAAGAGTAAAGAACCTTATTTTCTCGAAGTGGTTGTAGAGCAAGAAGAAAATGTTTTTCCAATGGTTCCTTCAGGAGCTTCTGTTTCAGATATAAGATTAAAATAAGGCGATGCAAGAAGAACAAAAATGGTATACTATTACCATATACTCAGAAAATACGGTAGGACTACTCAATAGAATTTCGGGTATCTTTTTAAAAAGGCACATCAATATTGAGAGCTTTACGGCTTCTAAGTCTGAGATTGACAATGTCACTAAATTTGTAATAGTGGTTTGTACTGACGAATCACAAATAGTGAAAATCACCAAACAGATTGAGAAGCAGATCGATGTTATTAGAGCTTTTTATCACACCGATGAAGAAACTATTTTTCAAGAGTCAGCGCTTTTTAAAATCAAGTCAAATTTGTTGTTTGATGAGCGACAAATTCAAAATATTATAAAAGAAAGCAACGCTCAAATCGTGACGGTTTCTAGAGATTTCTTTGTGTTGGCAAAGACAGGAAGAAGACCTGAAATTGATGCGATGTACGACGCTTTAAAAGAATACGGCATTAGCCAATTCGTTCGCTCGGGGCGAATAGCAGTGACTAAAGACTCACTAATGATTAGTAAACTATTAAACCAACTTCAAGAATAATAAGAACAAATGGCAAATTATTTCAATACTCTAAGTTTAAGAGAACAATTAAAGCAACTCGGTCAATGCCGATTTATGGAATCTAGTGAATTTTCAGATGGTGTAGAGGCACTTGTTGGAAAGAAAATCGTCATCGTTGGATGTGGTGCACAAGGCCTTAATCAAGGTTTGAACATGCGTGATTCCGGATTGTCTATTTCCTATGCGCTTCGTCAGCAAGCGATTGACGAGAAGCGAGCGTCTTTTATGAACGCATCAGAAAACAACTTTGAAGTTGGCACATTTGAAACGTTAATTCCACAGGCGGATTTGGTGATTAACCTTACTCCAGATAAGCAGCACACCAAAGTAGTTCAAACCGTTATGCCTTTGATGAAAAAGGGGGCAACACTTTCTTATTCTCACGGGTTCAATATTGTTGAAGAAGGAATGCAGATAAGAGAAGATTTAACGGTAATCATGGTTGCTCCTAAAAGTCCGGGATCTGAGGTGAGAGAAGAATACAAAAGAGGTTTTGGAGTACCGACTTTAATCGCAGTACACCCTGAAAATGACCCTGAGCAAAAAGGAATGGCTCAAGCGAAAGCTTATGCGGTTGCTACCGGAGGTCACAAGGCAGGGGTGTTACAGTCATCTTTTGTGGCGGAGGTGAAATCAGACTTAATGGGAGAACAAACTATTTTATGTGGTCTACTTCAAACAGGTTCTATTCTTTGCTTTGATAAAATGATTGAAAAAGGAATGGATGCCAATGAAGCCGCTCGACTTATCCAATACGGATGGGAGACCATTACTGAAGGCTTAAAAATCGGAGGAATTACCAATATGATGGATCGTTTGTCAAATCCATCAAAAATCAAGGCGTTTGAATTAGCCGAAGAATTGAAAGACATCATGCGTCCTTTATTTCAAAAGCACATGGATGATATCATGACTGGGCATTTTTCAAAAACAATGATGGAAGACTGGGCTAATGACGATATCAATTTGTTGACATGGAGAAAACAAACCGGAGAAACAGCTTTTGAGAAAACAGAGGCGAACGATGAGCAGTGGAGTGAACAAGAGTACTACGACAGAGGTGTCTTAATGGTTGCATTCGTAAAGTCTGGTGTAGAGTTGGCTTATGAAACAATGCAAGAAGCCGGAATTATTGAAGAATCGGCGTATTACGAATCACTTCACGAAACACCATTAATCGCTAATACTATTGCGAGAAAGAAATTGTTTGAAATGAATCGTGTAATTTCTGATACGGCTGAGTACGGTTGCTATCTTTTTGATCATGCGTGTAAACCACTTTTGGCTGATTTCATGAAAAAAATTGACTTAGACGTAATCGGTCACAAATTCGATGCTCATGCAAATGCTGAAATAGATAATGTTGAACTCGTAAGCATCAATAAAGAGATAAGATCACATAGCATTGAAGAAGTAGGTGAGCATTTGAGAACATCCATGACTTCAATGAAATCTATTTTATAAGGACGAATATGCCAGCTACCCTAGCATCTGTACATATCGAATCTATACGAGAGGCTGCCAACAAGTTAAAAAATGTGGCCTTGAGGACTCCTATTCAACACAATCAGCGATTGTCTGACAAGTTTGATTGCGACATCTATCTGAAAAGAGAAGATTTGCAAATCGTTAGGAGTTATAAGATTAGGGGTGCTTACAATAAAATTTCCAGCTTATCTCAAGAGGAGTTGGCAAAAGGTATTGTTTGTGCAAGTGCTGGTAATCATGCACAGGGAGTGGCCTATGCGTGCAAAACCCTGAATGTCAAGGGTAGAATTTACATGCCTATCGTTACTCCAAAACAAAAAATTGACCAAACTAAATTTTTTGGTCAAGAATGTATTGAGGTAGAGTTGGTAGGAGACACCTATGATGACTCCTATGAGGCTGCACAAAGCTATTCTCGTGATAGAGGTGCAACCTTTGTACATCCTTTTGATGATCTTCAGACCATTGCAGGTCAGGCCACAGTAGGTCTTGAAATTGTTGAAGATGGTCCAAAAGATATCGATTATATCATTGTGGCTATTGGAGGAGGAGGGCTAGCATCTGGAGTATTATCTACGCTAGCGCATTTATCACCCAATACCAAGTTAATTGGAGTAGAACCGGCAGGTGCTCCGGCAATGCTTGAATCCATTAATCAAGGTGAATTGGTTACCCTAAAAGAAGTGGACACCTTCGTAGATGGAGCTGCTGTTCGAAAAGTAGGGTCAACTACTTTTGAGATTTGTAAGGAAGGGCTGCACAAGGTTATAACCGTTCCAGAAAATCATATTTGTCAAACCATTTTAGACTTGTACAACAGAGACGCTATTGTTGCCGAACCGGCAGGTGCAATGGCAATTACTGCCTTGGATTATTTAAAAGATGAACTCAAAAATAAAAAAGTGGTTTGCTTAGTGGGTGGCGGTAATAACGATATCGTTCGAATGGCTGAAATAAAAGAAAGAGCACTCTTATTTAATCAAGTCAAGCATTACTTTATCGTTCGTTTTCCTCAGCGACCAGGGGCTTTGAGAGAGTTTGTAGCCCAAATTTTAGGCCCTAACGATGACATCACACATTTTGAGTTCTCAAAAAAATCTAATCGAGAAAAAGCTCCGGCTATAGTCGGTGTAGAACTCGCCTCGCCAGAAGATCTCCAACCCTTAATTGATCGAATGAAAAAGGGTAATTTCTTTGGCGAATACATTAATGATAAACCAGATTTATTTCAATATTTAATATAACATGCAAATTCCAGAAAACTATCGTTTAGACCAACCAATAAATCATAAACATTATTTAGTCAATGGAGAGTTAATTGAATGGAAAGGAGCAACTTCTGAGGTGTATTCACCTATATCTGTTACTTCTTCGTATCAAAGAACATTACTAGGAAGTATTCCAGATTTAGGAGAGACAGAAGCTTTAAATGCACTTGATGCAGCTTCTAACGCCTTTGATAATGGCCAAGGGGAGTGGCCTACCATGAAAGTAAAGGATCGAATTGCCTGTATGGAGCAATTCGTTGAAAAAATGCTTACCAAAAGAGAAGAGGTGGTTAAGCTACTTATGTGGGAGATTGCCAAAAACAAACCTGATGCGTACAAGGAATTTGATCGAACTGTAGATTATATACACGACACTATTGAGGAGTATAAGAAAATAGACCGTTCTTCAGCCAAGTTTGAAAAGTTTTCAGGGGTGTATGCCCATGTGCGAAGAGGTCCCTTAGGTGTTGTACTTTGTTTAGGTCCATATAATTATCCCTTAAATGAAACTTTTGCGCTGCTTATTCCTGCGCTTATTATGGGGAATACGGCCATTTTTAAACCTGCTAAGCACGGGGTGTTATTAATTACTCCGCTTTTAGAAGCTTTTAGAGATAGCTTTCCTAAAGGAGTGGTGAACATCATGTTTGGAAGGGGAAGAAAGATTGCAGCACCAATCATGAAAACAGGGCGTATTGATGTTTTGGCGTTAATCGGTCACAGTAGTTCAGCTAATTCCTTACAAGAACTTCACCCAAAAAGCAACCGATTGAGAACGGTTTATGGCTTGGAAGCTAAAAACCCAGCGATCATATTGCCAGATGCAGATTTAGATCAAACGGTCAGTGAATGTATTTCAGGAACGCTTAGTTACAACGGTCAGCGTTGTACAGCTCTAAAGGTTCTTTATGTACATGAGGACGTTAAAGATGCTTTTTTGACCAAATTCAGTGCAGCTGTAGATGCTTTAAAATTTGGAAACCCTTGGGAAGATGGTGTGCAACTCACACCATTACCTGAACCCAATAAAACGGATTACATCAAAGACCTGATTGACGATGCCAGTGCTAAAGGTGCAAAAATCATGAATGCAAAGGGTGGTGAAATGATGGATAATTTTATTTGGCCAGCAGTGATGTATCCAGTTTCACATGATACTAAACTTTATCAAGAGGAGCAATTTGGTCCTATCATTCCTGTGATTTCTTTTTCGGATATCGATCAGCCTTTAAATGATATGGCGGAGTCTAATTATGGTCAACAAGTGAGCTTATTTGGTAATGACGTGGCGTCATTATCTTCTTTAATCGATATACTGGCTAATTTGGTCTGTAGAGTGAATTTGAATTCTTCTTGTCAAAGAGGCCCAGATGTGTATCCATTTACAGGAAGAAAAGATTCTGGTCAAGCAACGCTCAGTGTACATGACGCGCTAAGATCGTTTTCAATTAGAACATTTGTCGCTTTTAAGGATAATGAGATGAATAATCAAACCATCGAAAATCTTTTAGCTGCAAAACAGAGTAATTTCTTAAGCACAGATTACATTCTTTAACTGATGTAAGACCAAAAGGCCTTGTCATTCATAATTTGAACCAAGGTATCTTTGATAATCTTATTTTTTTCTGAAAGAAGTAATTCATCTTCACGGAATAATTCCTCGGCTTTTTTTCGAGCTAAATGAAGTATTTGTGAATCTTTAACCAGGTCGCTTACCTTTAGATTCAATACACCACTCTGTTGGGTGCCCATTAAATCGCCAGGCCCCCTGAGATTTAGATCGATTTCTGCAAGCTTAAAGCCGTCATTGGTTTGCACCATGCTTTCGATTCGTTGTTTAGAATCATCGGAAATGTTTTCTGAGGTCATTAGAACACAATGACTTTGATACGACCCTCTACCGACACGTCCTCTTAATTGATGTAATTGAGAGAGCCCAAAACGCTCGGCACTTTCAATAATCATAATACTTGCGTTTGGAATATTAACACCGACTTCAATAACGGTGGTAGCCACCATTATCTGTGTTTTATTATTGATAAAACGCTGCATCTCAAATTCCTTTTCCTCTGATTTCATTTGACCATGAACAATGGAGATTTGATATTCTGGCATTGGGAAATCTCTGCTCAAGGCGTGGTAACCGTCCATTAAATCTTTGTAATCTAACTTTTCGGATTCTTTGATTAAAGGATAGACAAAATAAACCTGTCTTCCTTTTGCGATTTCATCCTTTACAAATTTGAGGACTCTTAATCGCGAAGCATCTGTTCGATGTGCGGTTGAAATTGGTTTTCTTCCAGGAGGTAATTCGTCAATAACAGACAAGTCTAAATCACCGTAATAACTCATCGCTAATGTTCTAGGTATTGGCGTTGCAGTCATGACAAGCACATGAGGTGGAAGCTTAGATTTTTTCCACAATTTTGAACGCTGTGCCACCCCAAAACGATGTTGTTCATCAATAACGGCTAATCCCAAATTCTTAAAAACAACCTTGTCTTCAATTAAGGCATGTGTTCCGATAAGGATTTGTAAGTCACCATTAGAAAGTTCTTGGTGCAGTGAATCTCTTTCTTTTTTCTTCGTGGAGCCCGTAAGTATTTTGACATTGATTTCAAGTGGTTCAAGTAATGTAGAAATAGAATGAAAGTGTTGTTTAGCTAAGATTTCAGTGGGAGCCATGATACAACATTGATATCCATTATCAATGGCAATGAGCGCAGAAAGTACAGCGACCATAGTTTTACCAGAGCCCACATCACCTTGTAAAAGCCTGTTCATTTGTACTCCGGATCCCAAATCTTTACGAATTTCTTTTAATACTCTTTTTTGTGCACCGGTCAGTTCAAAGGGGAGGTGATGCTTATAGAAGGTGTTGAAATGAGTGTCTATTTTAGAGAATTCAAAGCCCTTAATGTTTCGCAGTCTCAACTGTTTTTTTTCTAACAACTGAAGTTGCAGATAAAATAACTCCTCGAATTTTAGACCGAACTGTGCTTTTTGCAAATGCTCATATGTAGAAGGAAAATGAAGTTCTTGTAAACTTTTTCTTTTTTCTTGCCATTCGAATTCATTTCTCAAATACTCAGGAAGTGCCTCTTGAATATGATTTCCGAATCGCTCAAAAGCTTCCTTGATAATTTGTCTTAAAAAGACTGAAGAAACTCCGGCCTTTTGACACTTCTCGCTTGAGGGGTAAATAGGGAGTATTCCATGTGTTCCTTTTCGTTTAAATGTACTCAAGGATTCTATTTCTGGATGAACAATAGACAGAGCGCCTCCAAATTGATTGAGTTTTCCATAAACGACAAAGGGTTCATTTGGCTTGAGCTTTTTTTGCGTATAACTAATGCCTTTGAACCAAACTAATTCTAAATTGCCTGTGTCATCGCTAAAAGTAGCTTTAAGACGCTCTCCTGAGGCGCTGCGGACTTTTTCTACATCGATGATTTCACCAATAATTTGAACCTCTGTATTGCTCGCTCCTAAGGTATTTATCTTATGAAAGGCTCGGCGATCTACATATCGATTGGGAATGAAGTGCAATAAATCAGCAATGCTGTGTATATTTAATTCTGATTTTAAAACCTCAATTCTGTAACCTCCTAATCCTTTTAATTTTATGTGGGGTGAATCAAGATTGATTTTTAAATTCATTTAAGCCTATTATGATATGTCTTTAGAATGTTTTAAACCGTCCTTAATATACTATTTTTTATGAGAGCACTGGTTATTTCAGGTGGAGGAAGTAAAGGAGCATTTGCAGGAGGTATTGCCCAATACTTAATTGAGAAGGAGCAGCGCCAATACGATTTGTATGTCGGTACATCAACCGGCAGTTTACTCTTACCACATTTAGCTCTAGGAGAAATTGAAAAACTTCACGATTTGTATGGAAGTGTTACTCAGAAAGATATTTTTAATCTTGATCCCTTTATAATACGTAAAGGTCATGGGACTTTTAGCACTCGTATTCATCACTTTAATGTAATTCGCAGTTTTCTAAGAGGAAATCCCACCTTTGGAGAGAGCAAAAACTTGAGAGCTTTACTTCAGAAAAACTTTTCGGTTTTAGATTTTAATGCCCTAAAAGAAAATAAAACCAATATTTATGTCACTGTATCTAACCTTAGTACTAAGAGTGTCGAATACAAAAGTTTAAGAGATTGTGATTATGAAGATTTTCTCGACTGGATATGGATTTCTGCCAATTATATTCCATTTATGTCTTTGGTTAAAAAAAACGGTTACCAGTATGCTGATGGAGGTCTTGGTAGTGTTGTACCTGTTAAAAAAGCCATTGAATTAGGAGCAAAGACCATCGATGTTATCGTATTAAGTCCAGAGCACTCTATCTATAATAAACTTGGGGTTAAAAACCCATTTGAACTCATGATTGATATGTTTGATTTCAGTTTAGATCAAATTGAAAAACAAAATGTTCAGATTGGTGAACTGATGAGTAAAGAAGCCAAGGTGACCATAAATACGTATTACACCCCAACAGTCTTGACCACGAACCCTTTAGTTTTTGATTCTAAAATGATGCGCAAATGGTGGCAAAGAGGCTATCTGCACGCTAAATCTATAAACCAATCAAAGAAGTAGTGCCTTTAGCGCAGTATCTGCTTGGTAAGCATGTAAACATTCGTAAAATCAGGAGATAGTTTAATGAAGGTAAAATTAAGATTACCTGAAGGAGCTATTTGAATGCGATCGGGCTCAAGCGCATAAACTTTTGTAAATAAATCATACAATTGAAATGCAATGCTATCGCTACCGTCCTCTAATTTATCTAGATTTCCAGTGATAATAAGTTGATAACCCTCAAAGGTTTTCATGATTTCATTGACTGCAACTAACTTGGGTTCTGCGGCAAGAGAGTCTGACATTTCTAAGATAAGATTTGCAATCGGAAACTGCAGAGAGGCTTCTTCTATTTTTAGGCCTTGGGCAGCGCTTATGGTTTGATTGAGTCCTGCTGCGGCCGTGATGTTGATACTGTCAATATCAAGCATCAAACCTCTTATTCTATCGGCCTTTTCTTCAATATCATTGATGTTTGCGAGCTTATTATTCACCTTCATCGTATTGGCGACTGATTCTGAAGTGAATTTGCCCATGGTGTTCATCAAATTTGTATTGGTCTCTCGCATATCTTTTAAATCATTGGAGTAGGTATCGATTAATGCTGATTTACTCACTAATTCTGATCGCAATTTCCTCATGGAGTCATTTTGCTGCTCAATACTTGTTTTTAGCTGTTGAATTTCCATCAATAAATCACTCTTGCGTTGTGACCAGGTTAATGATGAGCATAAGAAAAAACTTAGAGTAATAATTTGAAGACGCATAGTTTTTTAATTTAAGTTAGAATTGACTTATCTGGCATTGAGATAATTCAATGTAATTTCTGTCATCGATTTAACACCAAAAATCAGACCACTTTCGTCGATAAAAAAATCAGGTGTGTGATGAGGGTAAGCTTCAGTACTGTTTTTAGACATTCCACCTAAAAAGAAGTAAAAGCCTGGAACTTCACTTTGAAAATAAGAGAAATCTTCAGCACCTGTTACTGCTTTTGATAAAATGACATTCTCTTCTCCCAATACATTATTTAGGGTTGGGATTAAAGAGGCTGTGAGCTCCGGATCATTATAGGTGATGTCTGTTGTGTCAAAAATGTCAATTTCAGCTTGACCTCCATAAGCCTCAGCAACGGTTTTAACCATTTTGGTCATGCGTTCTCTCACTTGTTCTCTCATGTCATAATCAAGGGTTCTAATTGTTCCAATAAGTTCAGCATCTTCAGGAATGATATTGAAACGCACCCCGCTTTTGATTTTACCCACAGAAATAACCGCAGCTTCTTGCGTGAGATTGAGTTCTCGACTTACAATACTCTGAAGTCCATCGATAATCTTTGCACTGATGTATATAGGATCAACCCCTGACCAAGGCTGAGAGCCATGGGTTTGCTTTCCTTTGACATTGATTACGAATCGTTGCGCAGCGGCCATGGTTCCTTCTGGTTTGTACCGCACAACGCCTACAGGTGTTTGCGAATTGATGTGTAATCCAACGATGGCATCAACATCAGGATTTTGCAATACTCCTTCATTGACCATAGTTCGTGCACCTCCGTATTCTCCTTCAGGAGCTCCTTCTTCAGCGGGTTGAAAGATAAATTTTACGGTTCCTTTGATTTTATTTTTGTTTTTGGCTAGAATTTCTGCAACCCCCATTAAAATAGCGGCATGGGTGTCGTGTCCACAGGCATGCATAATTCCAACCTCTTCTCCTAAATAGGTTGTTTTTTTAGTTGATTTAAAGCTTAAATTATTTCTTTCAATCACAGGTAACGCATCTATATCTGCTCTCAAGGCAAGTACTTTCCCGTCTTTTTCCCCCTTTAAGATACCTACAACTCCAGTTTTAGCAACTCCAGTTTGAACTTCAATTCCAAGTGATTCTAAATGCGCTGCTATCATTTCTGCCGTTTCGTATTCTTGGTAACTCAGTTCGGGGTTTTGATGAATAGCTCTACGCCACTCAATTACTTTAGATGTAATCCCTTCATAAGCACTTTCTTCTATATTTAGTTTTTGTGCGTTTACACTAAAAGTTCCAACAATGGCTGTTATTGTGATTAAAATAAGTTGCTTCATATTCGTTTGTAATTAATATTTAATCAGTTGAAATCCGTCTGACTGGTATTCAACTAACGACGTTAATGCTGATAAAGATAAGTCAACACCTTCAATTAAATTTTCTTTTGGCATTTTTCTCGTAAATGATGACTGCCCGCAAAAAATGATATCCGCACCAGCACCTAACAATTCAGTAATGAGATTTATGTTTGGATTATCTGTGCTATACTTTGCTTGGTACCATTCGTTGTTCATAACATCTTTTGAAGCCGATGAATGAATGACTAAAGCCACGTGTATTTTTTCTTTAGGGATACCGTTTTGCCCAAGCATATTAAAAAATCGAGCTGCTGAGTCAATATATCTGTTTTTTACTGAAGGATCGTTTGAAGTCGACATAATGTCAAAAACGATTTTGTAGTCGTAGTTGCTTTTTAAGGGAATTGTTCTGTTTTCAACCTTCCAAACGGCTCCATGATTGGGAACATAAGGTCCGGTATTTGTTGTCTGTGCCAAAACCAAAAAACTGTTCAGCATAAGTCCCAAAACAAGTGGTAGTGTAATGTTCATTTTCATGTGATAAAATTATCGAAAACCATTGAAATCAATGGGCTTAATTACTAATTTCATCTAAAATATGAGTATGAGCTATTTGGAGCACTTGAATGAAGCACAGAAGAAAGCCGTTTTGCACAAAGAAGGGCCCTTAATGGTGATTGCTGGTGCTGGATCGGGTAAGACCCGAGTGCTGACGTATCGAATAGCACATTTGATGAAACAGGGTGTAGATCCTTTCAATATTCTTTCCTTGACTTTTACCAATAAGGCTGCACGAGAAATGAAGCATAGAATTGCGCAACTGGTTGGGACGAATGAGGCAAAAAATTTATGGATGGGAACTTTTCACTCTGTTTTTGCTAAAATTTTACGAATAGAGGGTCATCATCTAGGTTTTCCTTCAAATTTTAGCATTTATGACACTCAAGACTCTCAACGTCTGATCAGTTCCATAATCAAAGAAATGGGACTCGATAAAGACATCTACAAGTACAAACAAATACAAAGTCGCATTTCGTCATTTAAGAATAGCTTAATCACTGTTAAGGCCTACTTTAACAATCCTGAATTACAGGAGGCAGATGCCATCGCAAAAAAACCTAGAATGGGAGAGATCTACAATAATTATGTAGATCGATGCTTTAAAGCAGGAGCGATGGATTTTGATGATTTACTGCTCAGAACCAATGAATTGTTAAATCGTTTTCCTGAGGTTTTACTCAAGTATCAAGACCGATTTAAGTACATTATGGTGGATGAGTACCAGGATACAAATCACTCTCAATATTTAATAGTCAAAGCTTTGTCTGATCGTTATCAAAACATCTGTATTGTGGGGGATGATGCACAAAGTATTTATTCTTTTCGTGGAGCCAATATTGACAATATTCTAAACTTTCAAAAGGATTACGACGATGTGGCTGTCTATCGATTAGAACAAAACTACAGATCTTCAAACACCATAGTTCAAGCAGCTAATTCTATTATTGCCAATAATAAGAATCAATTAGAGAAGAAGGTTTGGACCCAAAATGAACTCGGATCTAAA
>Ga0213867_1000019_pt1 | contig 72061 bp, 74 predicted proteins | sample PICome_12_FD_160120 | JGI IMG/M metagenome (GOLD analysis project Ga0213867, IMG submission 160120) | Coastal seawater microbial communities near Pivers Island, North Carolina, United States - PICO540 | ecosystem: Environmental > Aquatic > Marine > Coastal | place: USA: North Carolina... | reverse complement strand
GAGTTTGTAACACCGTGTAAATATTCATTAACATATGTATTAGTAATAAACCCTGAACCATCATCAGTTGATAAATAAAATGGATGGCCAACTGTAGTAGCATCTAAAACAAAATTATAAGTATTTCCTCTACGTAATTGAATTGCCGCGTTTTGGCCCACCTGAGTACCTGTATGTACATACGCTCCAGAAACAGCTCCTATATTATAATTAGTAGTACTCGTATTTAAAGTTGGTATAGTATAAGATGATGGAACAGTCCATCTCAATCGTTGTGCACGAGTTGCTGAATCTCCAGTTACTCCTTCAAATGTAAAATTTCCACTGTCGTACGTAACCCAATCTACAAGATTACTTAATCCAGGTTCATCAATCCATTTTAAATACATTTTATGTGTTTGAGTTGCAGAATCTCGCATTCGAAAGGCAGTAAAATTAATAAGAGAATATGTACCACTTTTATAAACAGGTACTTCATTTTGTGCCAGCATTGTAATATTTTCTCGAGCGTATGGTAAAGTAGTAGGCTTCCATGACCATTTCCAGTCAGCACCATGCCCAGCAGAATCAACATCAACCGCCATGTTTAATGTTTCTGGTTCAATTGTATTATCAACAAGCTTATCAAAACGATCTGCTGCAATATCACCAGAAGAATCTTGAACTAATGTAGCTAATAAAAGATTTCTACTCATGCAAGGTCTCCGTGTGTGTGCATCATCACGTCATCAGGGTTTTGAGCGGAATTGTCTGTGTTATGCATCGTTCGAACTTGAGTCGCACTAGTTAATTTATTAGATGTCAAATATTCACAAAAAATTGTTTGGCCATGGTTAGATCCTTGACAACATCCACTATATGCATAATCGTCATTGCTCATGTTGCTAGTAAAAGCAACTGTTGTATATGCAGATTGTTCATCGGTCAGACTGCTTTGATTAAAGCTACCAGCAACTGTTAATGTGCCACTTTGGTTCCAACTGGTCCAATGTTTCGCCGCAACTTGCTTTGTCAGTGCTGCTGGCCCGTCACCAGTTGCATTTGATAATGTTGTTACTCTGAGTTCGCTTGCCATTGCTGTCTTCTTAGAAAGTTAAATTGTTAAATTCGCTAGTTGCATCTATCATTTGAATAGATACGGTACCAGATGTTGCTGTCCTATTATTAATGCTGCCGCCGAGATATGCTGGAGCAGTAGCACTTGTGTTACTTGTTACATGAATCCAAGTGTTTGCTCCGGTACCAGGACTTGTTCCGTTAGATTTTACCCACATTTTTGATCCTGCTGTCGGGCTATAACGATATGCAACATAAAAATTGCTTAATCCACCAAACGCACTAGCACCATTTGTAGTTTTTGTTCCAGGATTCGAACCAGAAGTAGTCACACCACTAGCATTATCTCCATTACGACTGTTCAGTGCCACATAATCTAATAAGGTATCATCTGCGGCATACACTCTAAATCCACCGGCGCCTCTGTGATTTGAATTTCCGCTAAGTCCCTTGAACCAATATATCGCTAGGAATTCACCATCTGGCAATGCCATTGTTTTAGGTTGTACTAACATACCATCAAATAGGTTTGAGTGTGTAGTCATATTCCACTGATAAGCACTAGTATCATAATTCGTAGAGAAGGTACCACCATCGCCGTACGCATCTGTCATTGTAACTGTGGCATTCTGCCATGCAGTACCCTGCGTTTCAGGTTTTACAACTCCACCCGCTAATCCAATATAGTTAATTGTTACATCTTTTGATAAAATATTAATACCGTCTGTTGCTTTAAATGTGTATGTAAATACTCCACCAGCAGAATCATTATGCAATCCAGCTGCAACGTTACTCCATACTGTCGCAGAAGAATTTGGTGTAAATGTAACAGTTCCAACATCTGAATCTACTATTATGCTTTGCATAAGTGGATCAGCGGAATCTGATGCAGTACCAAGATACCTAATTGGTATACCTTCTGGATCAGTAGCTCCTACAGTAACAACTAAAGGTGTAGCACTATCGTCAATTGAATAAGATGCAGCAGGTTCACCATTGGTGCCACCAATACTATCAGCCCATGTCGGGGTTGTATTAACAATTGTAGCCGAATACCATCCATTACCATTATAGACATACATACGACTATTTGAGTTTACAAATGCCATATTTCCTTCTGTAGCAGTAGATAAAGGAAGAGCACCAATAGAATCATGCACAGTAAGAGAACCTCCTCCTGCACCATCTGCTACAGACAAAGCAAGGTTAGCAGAATTTTGTGTTTCTGTTTTTCCTAGCATTGTTGCAATATCTCTATTTTTACTTACTGGCATTTTTATCCTCTAAGAAACATTAAATATGTAAGCTTTACCTTGTTCATCGTTGTTTGGAGCTCTACCAGAAGTATTTGCAATAACGCTCCCATCTCTACTTATCATTGTAAAACCGTCATGTGCACCTAGTCCATAAGTTTCACTTACTGTTGTAGTTAAAGTTTTTATTAATGACCATGACGTACCATCGGTACCAGATGAATTATCTTTCCATACATAACATCTACCAGCTCCTGCCGTTGTGTCTCCAGGGCCATGTCCGTGTGTAACAAATATGTCTCCAGCTTCATTTAAAGTACATTTTCCCCAGTAATCATAATAAAAACCACTTGTTGTTGGATCACCTTTGACAAGCTTAGCTGTTTGTGTCCAAGTACTACCTGATCTTGTATAAACATAAATTGATCCAGAACTATCGTAATTGTCATCGTCATACTTAGCGTAAACTAATAATCTATCTCCAGCGCCATTCATTGAAATATGCCATCCAAAATTGTCGGCTGACGCTGCATCCGACGCTGTAACAGATGCTTGTTCTGACCAAGTTGATCCGGATCTAGTGAAAATAAACACCTTACCAACATCAGGCGAGCCCCAGCGGTTTGCAGAAACTGCGCAATAAGTACCATCGTTATTAATATCCACAGCAAAGCCAAACTGGTTACTAGATCCACTATAAGACGAAGGTGCTATTCTTTGTTGTTGTGACCACGAAGCTCCGGAGCCAGTATATATGTATGCGGATCCATGGTTACTACCACCATCATCATCTTGACGAGCTCCAGCAATAATGTATGTTCCATCTTTACTAATTGCAGTACCTCTACTATTATTGTCACCGCCCAATTGATCATAGTTTGCACCATCAGAAGCAGTTAATCTAGTTCGATAAGTCCAAGTAGTACCAGACCTTGTATAAACATAAACTGCACCTTGATATGTGCCATAATTTGATGCTGAAACAACTGCCGTATCTCCATCACCATCTATATCACAACATGACCCAAAATTCAAATTTGCTTTTTTATCAGCATTAGGTGGAGCCAATGCAGTTTGTAGTCCCCAACTGCTGCCATTATAATAATAAACGTTAGCTACACCTCGTTGGCCATAATCAGTATCATCTCCATCGGCACCTACAACAAAATATGTTCCATCTGTGTTAAGACCAGAATGGCCTTTACCAAATTTATCATTATTATCAAAACCGTCAATAACGGTTAAAGTAGTAGAAGCTGTAGCCCAATCAATAGTAAATGCTAATGTGAAAGTATTTTGTACCGTAGCTTGGTTAATACCATCACTTGCCTTGAATGTTAAAGTAGCTGATCCATCATAGCCTAGTGCTACTGCGGAATCTTCTGTTCTTGGTGTTATTGTTACCACACTTGAATCTTGTGATACTGTTGCAAACTTAAATAGATCTCCACCGGACTCTATTGATAGAGTCAAATTAGCACTTGCATTATCAGAGTCTAAAGCAGTCATAGTAATAGTAGTGGCAGTACCATCAGATGCCAAAGCAATTGTACCTTCACTACTCAGTGTTAATCTAGGTGTAGCATTAATGAGTGCTACGTTATACCAACCAGATCCATTTGAAATATATAATCTACTTTGTCCAGATGCACCGGCTGATTCTACAAATGCTTGATCGCCCGAAGTTAAACCTGTACTTGGCAATTCACCAGTTGAATCATAAACTGTTACTCCACCAGATCCAGTACCCAATGCAGTATTAGAAGCATTTGCTGCTTCAGTCCTTCCCAGTATTTTGGCTATGTCTGAATTTCTACTCATTAGCTTATCACCAAATTACCGTTGATTGTTAGCACTACACCGCTATCAAATGATATTGGTCCAGCAACATGCGCATTCTCAGCACTGTCTATAGTGGTATTTATACTAAGAGATTGAGGGTTAATTCTGAACATGCCGCCTTTTAATTGACCGCTAAGTGCAATAACTGTAGCAGAGTCAGTGCCACCTCCACCTCCACCACCGCCTGAGCGCGCGGTCACATATGCAGAATCGATTATTGCGCCCACATATGCAGAATCTATTAATTGAGTAACTTTTGCAGAGTCTAATCCACCAGCAAGTGCTAAAACATTCGCAGAGTCAAGTCCACCAGTTAGTGAACCTCTAAGTGCAGTAACTACAATCGTGTCAGCCGAATCTGATGCAGTTCCTAATACAATTGATGTACCATCGGTTGCAGTATAATCAGCAGAATCAATAAGTAATATTCCATTTTGAAATACTTGAATTTGATCTTGGATATAGGAAAGTGTCGAATTATTATCATCAGCTCCAGTTATTGTAGTTGTAGGAACTGGTAAAGTATAAACAAAATGCTTAGCTCTAGTTGCAGTTTGTCTTAAGCCTGATCCGCTGTATTTACTAATTGCAAGAACAGCAGATGAATCAGTTGCGGCAGTTAATACAACACTTGCTCCATTTGTCGCTGTATAGTCTTGTGAATCAATAAGCAGGATACCATTTAAGAATACTTGCAATTCACCAGCTTCATACGATAAACTATTGTTGTTATCGTCATTACCGCTAAATGTGGTTGTAGGAGATGAAACAGTATATTTAAATTGTTGATGAGATAGATTTATACCCTCAGCTGAGAATTTAACAACATTAACTACGTCATTTAATGATGCAGCAGAATTAAGTACAATAGATGTTCCACTAGATGCTACATAATCATCAGAATCAATAAGTAAAATACCATTTAAGAACGTAATAATATTACCAGCTGAATATCCTAAAACATTATTATTGGTATCTGCTCCAGTAAATGTTGTTTGACCAGCGGATGCTGTAAAGGTATATGTGAATGCTCTTGATGGAGCAGCGCTATCAAGTAATGAACTAATAAGTGTAAGGGTAGTAGCAGAATCAACTATTGAATTTTGTCTTGATTGAATATACGAGCTATCAACAATAGCCACTATACCAGATGAATCTTGGAATCGATCTCTTAATTGGATATATGCACTATCAACAAGTCCTAAGACATGCGAAGAATCGAATGGATCAACTCTTGCATTAATATATGCAGAATCAACAGTTCCTAAAATATTATTTTGTACATATGGTTTAAATGCAGCATCATTATAGTGATATACTAATGGTTTTAGACCACCGATTGCATTTACTGTACCTGTTTGATCTGTGTATGCGGTTCCACCTCCACCGCCAGATGTATCATAAGCATCTTGATATGTTGTGCCATCAAACATACGATACAGAGTTGCAACACCACCAACAAGAGTTGTAGTAGCAGAACTATTATTAACATTACCATATGAGTGCACCATTACTGCTGCAGCAGGTATAGATCCTCTAGGATTTGTTGTAGTAGCTACTCCATCAGTACCACTAAAATAACTACCTAAATCAGTATTCAGGTATCCAGAACTACCGTTTGGAACATCATAAAAATAAGCTACTATATTATACCAAGGTGCAGTTGATCCAACTTTAGGTGTGTGACAAGCAAACATAAATGTGCCAGATTTACTGGCCCATGGGTTAACACCTGGACTTGTAGTTACCGTAGCATTTTCAACTACAATCACATCACCTTTTTGAACATGATCATCAAAAGTTGAATGCGACCATTTAAACCTACCATTACCAACATCATTTGCTGATGTATATGAAAGACTATTAGTTCCGCTAGCTAGATAAACTGTTTTAGACCAAAGTTGGCCACCGCTAAAGTCATAAGAAATACCTGTACTAGTTCCAGTTCCGCCTCTAAATTGTATAGCAACATCGCCTTCTATAGGAGATGAAATTGCTACTCTTTGATCGCTATCTGAAACTTCAGTAATAGTTGTATTTTGAATAAATTTTAGGCTACTTATATAAGCTGAATCAATTAGATTTCTTGTATATGCAGAATCAACTGTACCAGTAATTTGATCATTAACATAAGGTTTCCAAGCCGAATCATTTCTAAACCAAATAAGAGGATTAGAATTTGTTAATGCTGTAACTTCGCCTTGGTAATTGTCTGATGTGTTGACTGGCGAACTTGTAATACCAGAAGTATCCCAAGTTGACTTAATAGTCTTTTCAAACATTCTATATAACGTTGCAGTGCCACCAGTAAGTTTTTGACTTCCTGTTGTACCATTAACGTTAGGATCGTTTGAATAAGCTACTGTAGCATTTGATGGTATTTCGCCTCTTGGATTTGCAGCATTATCAAAATACGCTTTTAGATTGGTATTCATATAACCAGTAGTATTTTGACTAGTCCAATATACTGGTACCGCAAGCATAACCTTAAGGTTGTTAGCATCAGTGATAGATTTAACAGCTACAATAAGATTACCGGTTTGTTGCGTTTGCCAAGCATTAACCGTATGATAACTATTATATCTTTGAACTGTACCAGACGAAACTACAATAACATCACCTGGTTGGGCAGCTGCAGCAAATGTTGAGTTATTAAGTGTTAATTCTGCACCTGAGTAGTTTGCTCCAACAGACCATGATACAATTGTAGCACCACCAAAGTTATGAGTAACACCAGTATTTCTACCTGGTCCTATTTGGAATTGTACTGCTACATCACCTTCTAATGGAGATGATATTGCTTCTCGTGTAGAACTATCGGTAACTTCGGTAATTGTACCTCCACCCCCGCCCCCGCCTGCGCGGGCAGAAACATATGCAGAATCAATAAGGTTGATAATGGCAGCAGAGTCTGTACCTGCAGTTGATCGAGCAGCAATGTATGCCGAATCTACAATATCCTCTACAGCTCCAGCAGAGTCAACCGCGTTGTTGACAATAACATTATCGACGCCGCGAACTAGCGCAGCGAACGCTCTATTTCTGGATGTAAATGTCTTACGTGCCATGCTACTATTTATCCTTCAAGTAATGAAGTTGGTGGAGTAAACGCAGCTGTGTATCTAGCTAATCTTTTTGTAATTCGCACATCCTGTAAATATCCATAAAAATATCCGTTACCTCCATCCCATCCAGCCCATCCAATTCTAAACCCGCCATATGCGGCATTATAAGAACCAGTGAAAGTTCCACTTGCTTCTAAAGCACCATTAACAAACATTCTAAAGGTATTTCCTTCGCGTGTCAAAGCATAATGCGTCCAAGTATCGTGTGAGAATGTATTAGAGCTTTCTAAGAATGGATCTCCTGGAGATGCACCGTTCAAATGGAAGGTATATTTGCCAGATCTTCCTGTATTATCAAATCTATGGCCACTAGCTCCACTACTCCATCCAGTCACGCTGCTAAAAAATGATGGGTAATTATTCCCAGTTGCTTGAGGATAAACCCATGTTTCCATAGTAAAATCTTCAGTGCCAAAATTAAATGCATCAGGGGTATTTGAAGGATGTGCAAACTGTAAATAGTCACTATTACCATCTAAGAATAATGAAGAACTACCAGTAAATTTCCTTTGAGTATTTGATGCAGCGGCTGTTCCAGCAACAGTTATTGTTTGATAATTACCACTAGCATCCCATATAGTATTATTGTTGGTACAAGTTAGTAATGTTGTTCCACTAATCGCAGGCAGCTTGCCTGTCGGTGGAGTAAAATCTCCAGTGTATACTGCAGTTCCTTTTACAACTCTTAAGTTGCTTATACGACCATCTAAATCACTGCCTGTTCCACCATCCCAACTTCCGATTTCAAAATTTTCTAAAGAAGCAGAAAAATCTGTCGTATTGGTAAATGCTGCGCCATCAGCCTTACCATTAACATAAAGTTGACATGAGTTACTTGCATTTCTAACTAATGCAATATGATTCCAATCTCCACCAACAATGTTAGTAGTACCTACTCTAACCTCAGATCCACCCATCCAAACTCGAGTGACATTTGATTTTACACCTAAGATAAATTTATTATTTGTTTGGTATTGTGCTAAGAATGCATCTGTATAAGTGCCACCACTTGAATTCACTTTTGTCCAACATTCAACTGTAAATGCGCCATCTCCCATTAAGTCTACAGAAGGACCTTCGATATAATCATCAGTTCCATCAAATATTGTAGAACCAAGGTGTGTATCTCTATTGTATGCAGATCCTAATGGATATGGGGTGCTGACTTGCGTAAATACTGAACTTGTTTGTGTAATTGCATTATCATTACCAGACGCGTCAGCTATATAGGGCAAACTACATAATAGTAGATCTGTTCCACTAATCGCAGTTAAAGGCTGAGTTGGCGGAGTAAATGCTGATGTATATACTGCAGTGCCAATTACATATCTAAAATCTTTAATAAGGCCTGTCATTCCATAACTAGTAAATCCATTATCACGACCTACAGAAAATGCCGATTTAGTTGGTATATCATGGCCACTTGCAGCAGTATGTGATGCCTTTTCTACTCCATCAACATAAAATCTTATTGTCGTATCTGATATGGTTCTTACAATGGCAAAATGATACCATTGACCGATAGCAAAATTTTGACTTACACTGAATTTCTGGTTATTTCCGATTGTAAAATTATGACCATTTAAACCTGTGTTATTCAAAAGTGGATCATTCGTACCAGCGCCAAATATTCTATTTTGATTTCCTGTACCGGTGTTTGCTGTGTGACAAACCCATCCTTCTATTGTCCAATCTCCAGTTGCTGGAGAAAGATCTGTTGTGATACCATCTGTAGCTGAGCCAAAATACGTTGCGTATCCACCAGGATGATATGGAGTAAATGCATCAGAAGTTACATTATTATATTGTGTTAGTGTATGTGCATTAGTAGAAGCATCGATTTGTGTATCTGATTGAGATGCATCAGTTTGAAGTAAAAAGGTAGTATATTGGGAATTAGGAATTTCAAAAAGTAGAGTAAGTGTTCTATCACCAGATCCAAAGTTAATACCATCTGATGCCTTGAATGTCAACGTTGCTGATGAAGTCGTGGCGCTATCTTCACTTAACGGTGTGATAGTAAATACACTCGAATCTTGGCTAATCGTGGCCATACCGCCAAAGCTTCCATCTGAATCAACGGTAAATGTTAATCCAGATACAGCATTATCAGAGTCAGTAGCTGTAAGAGTAATTACTGTTGGTGTTGAACCATCTTTCGCAAGTGCTATAACACCAGTAGGATCAATTGACAGAGACGGAGTTGCGTTAATCAGTGCAATGTTATACCAACCAGAACCGTTTGAAACATACAGACGAGAGTTAGCAGTCACATAAGCCTGATCACCAGAAGTTAATCCACTTGATGGTAGATCTTCTTTTGTTGCATATACAGTTAATCCGGCACCTGCCGCTGATATTGCATTACTTCTAATGTCAGTTAAATTTGTCATATTAGTTCTCTATCAGTACCCAACCTTGAGCGGAATTGTAATAAACCAATCCGATACCAGCTCTGTTAATGTTAATAGTTAGATCGCTTGATGAACCCTGAATATTATGTCCATTTCGTGCGACTGTAATATTGTTTGTTGCTGCATTTCCTGTCACATCAATGATTCGAATCTCATCACCCATACTTGCAGATGATGGAAGTGTCACAGTCTTTGCAGAAGATGAAACATCAATGAATAACTTATCACCAGCAGATGCTGCAACCGGTGTTCCGCTTGGCGCAGTCCATGCATTTGTTCTAATTGCATTTGTATTCGATACAAAAGATGCAACTTTAATTTCATCGCTTGCATCGGCGCCAGATGTTAGAACAACTGACATACCGTTTAAGGCGTTGTAATCATCTGAATCATTTAATAACAAGCCATTCATGAATACCTGAATGTTACCAGGCTGATATGCAAGTGAAGCACCTACAATATCATTACCGCTAAAAATGGTTTGACCAGAATCTGCGGTAAACTTATACAGCTCCATATTCTGACCAGGATTACTAAATGCTGATACAACAACTTCATCATTAGCTGCAGCTGCTGTAGCAAGTATAATACTAGAACCAGTTGTTGACGTGTAATCAACAGCTCGAAGCAGAATACCATTCATATAAACTTGAATTGCACCAGGTGCATATGATAAAGTATTACCATTAATGTCTGAACCGCTAAACACCGTTTGATTAGCGGTAGCAGTAAATTCATAATTCTCTACATTTGGTGTTACGACTACACCCTTACGATTGATAAGAGTAACAAGATCATTTGAATCTGTGGCAGATATAAGAGTTACTGTAGTACCAGCATTGGTAGAATAATCATCTGAATCTTTTAGAAGAATACCATTCAAGTAGACATCTAAATTTCCATTTGAGTAATCAAGTGTAACACCATTATCATCAACACCGGTAATTGATGTGATTGGTGTCGGTGTAGTAAAGTAATATTTACTTTCAACTAGTCCTCGTTGGGTAGCGACACGTCCACGCCTTTCAATAATTGAGACGCTGTATCCGCTGTCGACACCTGTTGTGAAGGTAACGGCGGATGTATTGGCAGTGTAATCATCATTGACCACTTGCAAGATACCATTAAGATAGACGTCAAGATGAGTAGCATCAATTGAGCTATGATTAAATACTGTTTGCGATGCTGTCGCTGTATACTGCGATCTTTGTGTAGTAAATTCTCCACGAGTAAAGTCTACCTTTGTAGCAATATAATCTGAATCAATTAATTGTGATACGAGAGCAGAATCTAGGCCTCCGCCTCCGCCTCCGCCACCAGATGTTTGTCTAGCTTGAACATATGCACTATCAACAATCGCAATAATATCTGCACTATCGACTGTTCCACCACCACCAGATGTTTGTCTAGCTTGAACATATGCAGAATCTATTATGCCGATAGTATTTGTTGAATCGTATGAACTTACTTCCGATTGATTAGCTAATCTTGTCCAGTTACCAGCGTGAGCAAAATATCCTGCACCAGTGGCATGAACATGAGCAAACATGCCATGATAAGTGGTTGCACTTGGCAAAGCTCCGGTTGAATCATAAACATTTGCAAAGAGAACTTTATTCCCTTCCATATCGAGATCAGATTTAGTAACTCTTTGTCTTACATAATTTGAGTCAATAAGACTTATAACAGCAGCTGAATCAATTCCACTACTATATACGTTCAAGAACGTTTGTACAATATTTGTATCTGGATAAGATCTACCAGTGCCCCAAATAATTCTTACTGCACCCTTTTGGCCATGGCTGTAGCCTGCACCACCTTCACCATACAAATAATCTGTACTTGATGTTCCTAAGAGACTCGCAGATCCTGAAGATCCACCGTTACCAGTATATTGACCTGCTCCACGAACTCCACCATTACCACCACCATCGTATGATAAAGTTGTACCACCAGATCCACCGGTACCATTAGTACCTCCACTACCACCTGTACCACCATTGGCTTGCAATAATACAGTAGAACCTCTTTTAATAGTCGTGTTATTAGCCGTGTCACCGGTACCGATAGAATTAGGTGGATCGCTAGGTGCCATACCGCCATTGCCGCTATGGCCAACTGTAATTGTAAGTGTTTCACCTGGAGTAACAGCAAGAGAAGTATCGTACGATAGACCACCACCGCCACCTACACCATCTGTGCCAGATGCTGCCTCACCACCTCCACCACCACCAGCAATGGCGACAGCAGAAATAGTTGTAACTCCAACCGGGACAATAAATGAATATACTTTATCTGTTAACCCACCTTGATTACCAATAAATTCTCTTGATTCAAAGTCATCAAATGATGCATCGGTAATATAACCTACATCATTATCAAAGTCACTAAGATCTGTTGGTGTACTAGTAAGTGCGCTATACGCAAAGTTTTGTCTAGCTCTTACATAAGCGGAATCAATAAGGTTAATTGCTTCTGCTGAATCCAAAGCATTTACGCGAGCTTCTACATAAGCAGAATCAATGACATTTGTTAATGACAAATATGTTGCTGAGGCGGCAACTGTTACTAGTGCACCATAGTTTGTTGTGTTTGTACCAAATACACCAGCTCCATTACCAGTTGTTGCATCGCCAACAACATATGGAGTAGTAAATGATCCAGGCTGGCCATTTGTTATTTTTGGTGAATACACAGAAACTAAAGGTAATGTGCCACCATTTGCTGTGAATGCAGCACTAAATCCACCGCTATAATCTGTAAAGTTAGCCCAACTATATGCAAGTCCACCAGACCAACTAAGAGTTACTGCATTATTGGTTCTAACAGCAACAACTGATCTGGTAAAATTATGGCTATTGTAATTGTCTCCAACAGAGAAGTATTTTCCACCAGCATCTTTAAATCCTAATACGCTACCTGTGGCGCTGCTTGCTAAATACACGCCGTCAATTAATAACTTAAAGTTCTCGGCAGATGCATCAGTGTTAAATGTCCAAGTTGCATTATTTGATCCGGTTGTTACACCGGTTAATCCAAGAGAAGTTCTAGATGATGATGGTCCTGTAAAGGAAACCCTTTGATTAACATACGCACTGTCTATAAGACTTATAACAACAGCAGAATCAACACCGCTAGAAGCAGCTGCTTGCCGAGCTTGAACATACGCACTATCAATAAGGTTGATAATGGCAGCAGAGTCTGTACCTGCTGTTGTTCTTGCAGCGATATATGCACTGTCAATTAAGTTGATTGCTTTTGCTGAGTCTAGTCCAAGGCTATTGCCAGCAAATGTTTGTACTGTAAGAATATCTCCCAATTCTGCAGAATCAGTCAATACAATAGATGTTCCATTAGTTGCAGTATAGTCTACTGAATCTACAAGCAAAATACCGTTAAGGTAAACAGTTAATGCTCCAGTTGTGTAGGTTAAACTATCACTATCATCATCGAATCCACTATATATTTTATGTCCAGAATCTGATGTAAAATGAAAGTAATTTTGGGTGAATGGTACAGCACCAGAATCAATAGCAGCATTAATTAGAGTTTGTACTGCTGCAGAGTCTGTGCCTCCACCACCAGCTGTTTGTCTCGCTTGTACATATGCTGAATCGATAAGAGTGGTGACTGCAGCTGAATCTAATCCACTGCCGCTACCGCCACTGCCAGAAATACCAGTAACATACGCAGAATCGATAACATTTTTAATATCACCTGAATCATAAATTTCACCTATCCGCTGCCAACTACTTGCTCCAGAAAAGAACATATAGCAACTATAGCCACGAGTACCATAGTTATTTCTACCAATAACGATATATGTTGCTAATGTGCCGTTTGGATGACTATAGTTTCTAAAACCACTACCAGCCGCCACTGTTTGACCTAAAGAAACACCGTTTGCGTCATACCAAGTATATGAACTTGGCGTTGCGGTTTTAGAACCATTGATACCAGTGTTTGAAACCATGTACGAGCCATCGGTATATCCGACAGAGTAAATATGTCCAGAGGCTAGATTACCAATCTGAAAATATCCAAAATTAACTGGTTGTGTAAATGTGTATCGACCACCAGAATTATATGGGCTAGTACCCATCAAGAAAGTTCTGTTAAATGTACCAACTGGACCAGGAGGACCCTGATTAATTGTGGCTGGATCACCACCAACTCCATTTGCAAACCAATTATTTGATGTTAATCCTGCTTCTGCAGTAAAGGTCCCTGCAGGTAAAGTAGTTGTCCAATTTGTATCAGTAGTAAGTTTATATAAAACTTCGGTATCACGATCAAGCCAATAATCTCCAACAGCGACAGCCTGTGCTCCAGCAGGTGCCGCTGATGTAATATTCCATCGTCTTTCAGCATCACCAGGTACAAACTTCTTATTGAGAATATAATCCGAATCGATTAACCCAACAACAACCGCAGAATCTTGGAATGCTTGTGCACCTGTTCCAGCAATTGTTGTCCATACACCAGAATCATTCGCATAATACAAAGCATCATTATTCTTAGCATGTGCAACCATACCTTTAAACACTGAAGCATTTGGAAAATCACCATCACTATCATAACTATTTCCGTAATGTATATGTTTACCGCCAACCATTTCAAGGGCTGAGGTTCCAGTAAGTTCGATCTTAAAGTTTCTTTGATCGCTATCATTCTGTGAGAAATAGAAGTTTCTACGACCGTCAAAGAAAAGGTAATCACCGTTTGTTTGGTGACTAATTCGTAAAGCTTTGTCTTTAGCACCTACTGTACTTGCTATAACAACGTAGTTTGTCCAACCGCCGGCCCAGTTAGGTGCTGGATTTCCTGCTGAATTTTCACAGTAATATCTGTATGTGCCATTTCCAAGATCTGTTTTACTTACTACTTGGAAATAACCATGACCAGAATTGACCCAATAATAAGCATACAACCATTGACCAATAGGCAAGCCACCACTAGCATAATTGTAAGATGCTATAAATTGACCATCAGGATAAATACTATTAAAGAATGAAACTACTGAAGTGTTAGATTGTGCAAGTGTACCAGCGACTTGTTGGTCATCACCAAAAATTAATACTTCGTTAGCATTGTGATCGACTCTTGCTTTAACATAAGCAGAATCAATAAGTGCAATTGTTGTGGCCGAATCAACGCCTCCACCACCACCGCCGCCACCACTACTAGAAGAGTCGCGAAGCTGAACATAGGCGCTATCAATTAAATTAATAATTTGTGCAGAATCAAGACCAGCTGCAGCATTAATAACAATATCGCCAACCATTCCACCGTGAACTGTACACTGATAAACTAGGGATGTTGGAGCATTCATAGGTACTGTAAATTCTACTGTACCCGAACCTCCGTTATTTGTTACACCATCGCTATAAGCTGCTCCACCATTTGATAATCTAATTTCAAATGGATGGCTAGAAGAAATATTAGTAAATTTATATGTTTTACCACGAGTTAAGTATAATGTTGGATCATTCGCATTTGATGGGAAACCATCTCCGCTAAACACATAATTTGATCCATCACCACCAACAGAAAATATTGTTTCAGCAGGTCGCCGTGCTTCAATATATGCAGAATCAATATAAGTCTTATAATTGCCTTCATGGAAAACTAAATTAGAATCAACAGATATACCATAGTTAACTTGCAGTTTTACATTATTATCACCTGATAGCATACTATACGGATATAGTGCGCCAACTCCGCCTGGTAAATTAGAATAACCAATAAGTGTATGACCAGATCCGTAAATAGCAAATTTTGTATTGCTGTCATCATGGAATTTATCATCAAATTCTGGACCTAAGAGATTTGAGTTTGCATTACCACGTATCTCAAATGCAATATCGCTTCTTTCTTCTGCGTCTGTAGAAATTAGAACGACAGCTGGAGAGCTATATTCGTTTTGTCTTCGTGAGAATCTTGCAACCCAATCTTTTTGACCTAATCTATTGTCATATACATATAAACCATTAAATGTACTTGAGTCACTTTGAATAGTAGCTCCAGTAAATTCTACATTATCACCCTTTACTGGCTTATTAAATTGAATCATATCGCTGTCAGGCAAATATGTCATTGTAGCATCAGATTCACCAAAGGTAATACTATTAGCTAAAACATTAATTCCAGCAAAAGTAACACTATCAGTTGTACGTAAGTCTTGGTTTGTTTTTACTCGCGCTCTTACATAAGCAGAATCAATAACAGCTTTTACACCTGCAGAGTCTTGGAATCTATCGCGCAATTGAATATATGCAGAGTCAACAAGATTTATAATAAGATCAGAGTCTAAAGTTTCTGATACAATAATGCTTACAATATCTGATGAATCAAGTACATTCGGCTTATTGCTTAATACGTTATAGTTTAATCCTTTAGCGTGTAGTTGTACATATGCGCTATCAACTAAACCTTCGACTAAACCCGAATCAATAAGATTTGGTTTATTAGAAAGAACATTATAATCTAAGTTTTTAGCTTTTAATTGGACATATGCGCTATCGACATTATTAACAAAAACAGTTGTTGAATTGTTAATAACATTTTCAATATGCGCAGAATCGATTGTTACTCTAATATAAGTTGAATCAATAAGTTGTGTTACTAACGTAGAGTCAATTAATGCAGGCTTATTACTCAGTACATTATAATCTAGGCCTTTAGCTTTTAATTGGACATGAGAGCTATCGATTAATTGTAATGCATCTCCAGAATCTAAGAATGTTAGATCGGCAATTGTTGCTATAAATGATGAATCAACTCTTGCTTGTACATAAGCAGAATCAACTAAAACTCGTGTATCACTATCGTGGCGAGTTGTAGTATAATATAGATTAGTATTTCCTTCTGCAAGATTATCAGTAGATTTTCCTGCGAATCTAGCATCAAAATCTGAATCTACACGGGTTTTTGTATAGTATAAGTTACTACCTTCTGGCAAATCAGTAGTACTAGCATCTCCTAAATCAGAATCAAAATTTGTTTTTGTATAAACATTTTCAACATCAATACTAAATACACCTGTTGCAGAGTCATATGACAAATCACCTTGTGCAGCAAATCGATTACGTATTTCTTGAGTAGAAATACCTGTGTATGAAAACTTGCCTGCAGCAGAGTCATATGTTAGATTACCAAATCCACTAACTTTATTTGCGCTGAGTGCACTACGAGCATCACTATCTGCTCTTGCGGTCGTATAATAAAGGTTGTCACCTTCAGTTAGATTATTAGTAGTTTTTGTAGTAATACGAACATCAAAATCAGAATCAGCTCGAGTAGTTGTATAATATAGATTTGTACCTTCTGCAACATCAGTAGTAGTTTTAGTACCTAATGCAGAATCAAAGTCTGAATCAAAATTTGTGTAGTTACCAGTAATATTAGTTGTATTAATAGTTGTGGCTGTAATATTTGTTGTATTAACAGTAGTGGCATCAATTACATTCGTAACTTCCAAATTAGGAGTTTGTGTTTTTTTGTTAAATTGCCATTCGTCTTCGGCTGCATTATACGTTATATTAGCATTTGCGCCGTTAACTGTAATACCAGCTCCATCAGCTTCAGCAGCATTTGTTGCGCTATCAGCTAAAACAATATTTTTATCATTTATACTTACAGTCGTTGAGTTGACAATTGTTTGTGTACCATCAACTTGAAGATCACCACGAATAATTACTCGACCAGTATCACTATCATGCGCTGCTGGATCAATGTACATTGTAGCTGGACCATATAGGTTGCCACTTAGTGTTACATTATTATTGAATGTTGCATCACCACCAACCGTAAGGTTTGAATCAATTATCAAATCGGCTGTTAGTCTAGTATCAGAATCACTACGCAAGAATTGAGTTGAATTTAGGCCATCTAAAGTATCTGCATCTACATTTAGATTATCGACAAAGGTTTGATTTACATAATTATCGATAATGTTTTGTATATCGACGATATCTAAAATTAATGGTTTGTTATATAGGTTATGGTAATTCCTATAATAATCACCACTATCACCACCTAACGTTAAAGCGTTATATGACTGTCTTAGTTGTACATATGCTGAGTCAATAAGATCTATTACTTCTGCAGAATCAAGTTGATTCTCTGCAGCTTGATTCACAGCATCAATTAATGACTGCGTTCGTGCTGAATCTATAAATGCCTTAATAGTATTTGAGTTATCTTTATAATATATTTTGCCATCTGCGAAATTGATGGCCAGTTCGCCGTAATCGAGATCTCCTGATTGAGGGACTCGACCAACTACGGATGAACGTTTTAATAGGACCTTTGGTGTAGTCATAGTGCTTCCTAATAAGGATGAGTAATCAAGATAAAAACCTTGATTCTATTTATATCAATATGTACCGCAATCGATAGTGTTTATTTCAACCATTCCTGCAGTTACACTAAAGTCAACTGAATCATATCTTGAAACACCAAAATTGGTTGTTGTTGCTATTTCAGCCCCAATAGCAAGAGTATTTAACACATCAGAATAAACTAAGTCAATCGCTTGGCCAGCAACTAAGAGATCATTTACTCGGTCATCTACTCTTTCGTTTGTGAAGTATTGATTAGTACCTTCGGTTACATCATCAGTAGATTTATCTCCTAGTGCACTATCGAAACGACCTTGTGTATAATATAAGTTGGTGCCTTCTGGTAGATCTGTTGTAGATGCTGTGCCTAAGTCAGAATCAAAATTAACCTTTGTATATGCAACCTCAACATCAATACTAAATACACCGGTTGATTCATTATAGTTCAAATCACCTTCAGCTGAAAACTGAGGACGAATATTTACAGCTAATTCTGCTGGACTAGGACCTATGTAAGTAATAACACCAGTATTGTTATTATAATCAAGTGAACCTGGACCACCGCCGTCTACAACACTAATTGAATGTCGTGCATCGCTATCAGCCCGAGTTGTAGTATAATAAAGGTTTGTCGAGCCTTCGGCTAGATCGTCAGTTGTTTTTAGTAAAAGCTTAGAATCAAAATCTGAATCTACTCGGGTTTTTGTATAGTAAAGATTCGATGTTCCTTCACCAATCGAATCAGTAGTTGTGGTTTGTAACCTATCTCTAAAATCGGAATCAAAGTTATCAGCCGTATAAATTTGTTCTACATCAAGACTAAATGTTCCAGTTGATTCATTATAGGTAATATCTCCACCAGCTGAGAATTGTGCTCGTATCTGAGGTGTTGAAACTCCAGTAAATGTAAATTTACCTGTAGCTGAATCGTACGATAAAGTACCAAATCCAGATGGATTTGCAACTGATAATGCGCTACGTGCATCGCTGTCTGCTCTAGCAGTTGTATAGTATAAATTTGAACCTTCGGCTAAATCAGATGTAGTTTTTCCACTAAAGGCTGAATCAAACCGGGCTTGTGTATAATATAGATTAGTATTGCCTTCAGGTAAACCATCAGTTGTAGAATTAAGGAGGTCAGAATCAAATCCAAGATATTTACCAGTTAATGTGGTAGATGTAAAATCACCAGTAACATCAAGATTGGGAGCAGTTATATCTTTATTAAATACCCATGCATCTGTCGATGCATTATATATGATTGTAGCATCAGCTCCGTCAAGAGTAATACCGCCGCCATCTGCTTGTGCTGAGTCTGCAGCTCCATCACCTAATACAATATTTTTATCGTTAATAGTTAATTCAGTTGAATTAATGGTAGTTGTTGTACCTTCAACTTGTAAATTTCCTTGAACTACTAGTGTGCCGCTTGATCCGTCAGGGGTAGGGTCGATAACTAAATTACCAACTAAGCTCTTAATTGTGTTACCATCAATTTTAACATTATCAATAGTAATACTTGTAAGGCCATCTACACTATCATTCAGCTTAACTGTTACATCAAGATTTCCTGCATTAGGCACTTCCATAGATGTGGTAATATTTTTACCACCGATAAGATGTAATTCGTCATTCGCATCAAATATATTCCACTGACTTTGTCTATTGTCAGCACGCACATTAGTTACTGCATCTACAAAAAATCTTTTATTAACCGCATCCATAGGATTGACTGGATTAGCGACATTTATAATTCGATTACTATCGACATCAATATGACCTGCGCCATTTGTTATAAGCGTAACATTGCCAAATCCGTCGATTGTAATCCCACTATTATCATTCTCTATGGTATTACCATCAAAAATTAGATTATCGACTTGTAAGAAATCTATTTTATTTGCGCTGTCGGTAATAAGAACAGAATTGGCTACAACATGACCACGATCATGATCCATCATGTCTGTATAATATTTGCCACCAATCTCATGAATGGCAGTAGCAAAATCGCTATCGCCTTCTACAAGAGATACACCTATAAAGAGTCTACCTCCTCCATCTGAATTAGCACCAGCATATGAATAGCCGAGCTCTCCTACCATTAAAGTATTATCAGATACCGCAATATTAGGAGTTGTAGCAGAGGTTTTTATAAGTATTCTGTTATTGTGACCAGTGGTCTGCATTAAAATGTACCCCCTCTAATTATCAGTAATCGAGGGTCTCTTCTTATATAAAACTTTTCTGTTACAAGATCAAATTCAACTATATCCCCATCTTCTTTTCCGGTACAAACTACGTCGATAAGATCACATAATTCTTGAGCTGATGTACCTGTGACACGACGAATCGGAGAGCCAACTATTACCTTTTTGACAATAGTTTGTCCTACGTCTTCGTTGACCGTAATTCTAGATACGAAGGTTTGTTGAGCCATAAGTGATCCTTATGTTGTTACAGAAGGTGTAAGGTCTATTTTGCCTTCTAAAATTCTTTCGATAATAGTATTACTGTTACTATCTACATAAGAAATCTCTACGTCATACACATATTTTCCAGCTTCCATAGCATCAGTTTGAGCATTAGTCAGCGATAAAGTAACAATGCCATCTGTAGGAGGGGCTTGAATTGCAAAGTCGAAGAATTGCGTATCCGCGCTATCGCTACTATAACTTCGCTTCATAGTGGCAGCGCCTGAGTAATTAGTTAAATTTTTCTTATTTCCTGATGCATCTTGCAGATGAAGCTCAACTGCGATGTCTGAACCTTGATCAAATGTAAAGTACTCGTATTGTGCCATTGTTCACTCGTGCAAATGTTTCTGTTCTATTTATAAATAAAACTGTTTAAGAGTTATTACTCTATTTATACATGTACAATCAGCTCAAAATATGGTATAATAAGTAGTATTAAGTTAAAAGGGGATAAAGGACCCATATGGATAGAGAGATTAAAATAAACGCAGGTACAGTTTGGATTTTCGATTACGATAATAAAGAGTTCGAAAGAGTGCGCGAGCTTTGTTTGTCAGATAAAAATAATTGGTTAAGAGATAATTACACCAAAGAAAATCTTAAGATCTCTGACCACATTTTTTATTGTGTTTTGTATGGTCATGATGGAAATCCTATTATCATGACGGGAGTAAAAGAATATAACAAAGATATATTACGATATTGCAACCGGCATTACACATTTCCAAATACTAGAAAATATCAAGCAAAACCGCCAATGTTTTCTAAAGAACTAATGGATGGATTTTCTGATTTTTTAAAATTTACTTTAGAAAATGTTGATCATAAGCTTATTTTTATAAGCATGCAACAAAGAAATAAAAGAGCTAAACAACAACTATGGTGGAAAGCTGTAGTAAAACTAATGAGTGAATTTCACAATATTGAATGGATAAACTATGATAAAGGTTTAGTGCAAGTAGCCAATTGTGAAGAAACAAGTTGTTACCAAAATATGATGTATTACACAAGAGGAGATTACAAATTCGAAGATTGGAACCCTAAAGTTATGTCATATGACGAACATGCATTAAGGATGGATTATGAAACCCGTTTGCAACATAGATTATGATTTTGATAATGAATTATTATTGTCAGAATTATTTAATCAAAAACAAAATAGCTATTCTGATCCTAAACATGGTACAACAGATAATTGGAAAATAGCAAATGAAAAATTAGATGTGGCCACTGCAGAAATGGAACACTTCTGCAATGTATATTCTTTGCCACTTGGTAAACCACGATATTATATTTTAAAAGAAAATAGTGTATTATTACCACATATTGATTATAATACCACATGTTCCATCAACCACGTATTAAGTGATAATCCAGCTCCTGTATCATTTCCAGGAATAGGTGACTTTAAATACACGACAGCAGTATTAAATACTACAATTAAACATGGTGTTATGAATCTTGGGAAGAAAGATAGATACTTATTCAAAATATCTTTTTTTGATATTAGTTATGAGGAAGTATGCGAATGCTTGAAAAATTAGAACAACGATATGATTCTAAGAAACTTTTACATTGTCTATTAGATTCAAAACTAAAAGCGCAACAAATTCATACTAGTTCTCCAGACGGAGAAACTTATGAATTACCGACTGGCGATTTGTTTAAACAAAAGCTAGATCAGAATGATTTTACAAAGGTCAATCGTTTATTTAAAAATACTTATGTTGAAGAAGTCTATAACGACCTTGATAATTTATATGGCGTTTGTCGTGGAAGATTTATGTGGTTAGGAAGTGAATTTAGAGGTTACTCATATCACTACGATCTTACAGATAGAATTCATATTCCTATACAAACAAATGAAGATGCGATTTTCTTAGTTGAAGATAATGTACTTCGCATGTCAGATATTGGTTGTACGTATCGCCTAAAAACTACACTTAAGCACACAGCTATAAATCTTGGTAAAGAAGAACGATTGCATTTTACAGTTTGTCTTCGTGGCGGTAGCGATTTGACAAATTTTTACAAAAGGATGGTGCAATGAAAGAAGCATTAGACATATTATTTTCTACTCACCCGCATTTGAAGGGACAACCAGAAGATAAGCTCATGGCATTTATCTTTAAATATATTTCTCAACCAGCAATTGAAGCAGCAGAGTATAATGAATTACATACTGCACCAATAGTAGAAACCGACATTGAAATTGATGTAGATAATTTCTTACAAGAAATAGAAACTTATAAAAATAATTTTAGTCATTGGGGTGATACACATAAACATTTTCCGCGGTACGGAATTCCTTTAGTTAATCTTACCGGTAAATTAGATGAAGAAAACGATCCATCAAGAATGCCTTTAGATGAGCACTTTATGGAACATCAAAATATTGATAACATACTATTTGACCATGAAATTGATGTAAAAACTGAATTATGTAGCTTACCATCTTTAAAACCATTAATTGAAGTTTTTGATGAGCACCTTTGTCGCAGTGCTATATTGCGTTGGGATGCAATGGGCCATTTTAAAAAGCATGTAGATGTTATAGTGCCGTCTCCTAATTTAAGATTATGGGGAACAACTTCAACAGAAATGCAATTAAAAATGGACGATAAAATTATAAATAACATAAAACCTGGTAAAATTTATATTTTTGATTCGTCCTTGGTTCATGAGGCACATGCTATTGGTAATAACATATATCAATTCTTTATAGGATTAAAAATTTCAGCATACGACACTATGATGTCTAGGAGAATTTAATGCTTGTATTAACTGGTCTACAAGGAGTAGGAGTTAAAACTTTTTTACAAAGATCACTTGCTCGCGGTGTTCCGACACAAAATATATTTGACTTTGAGTACCCAACACTTAATGAGTCATACGAAAGGCCATTAGGTCCAAGTCGAACTACAACAGATTTAATGGGTGAAGCTGAAGCGCATGCTGAACTAGATGCTGAGTTTTCAAGGGAATATGTTGCTATGTTACAGCCTAATAATCAACTTGCGTATGAAAAAATGTATGATCGACCTTTTTTTAAAGTATGTAATTTTCCGTGTCCTGGTACAACAGTTCATATTCAAAACACATTTCCTGATCATGATAATACTTATGTTCTTATTACAGCTCCTCGTGAAACGCAAATTGAAAGATTAGTAGCACAATATTCTGAATCAGATCCAAGAATTGCAGGAAAAAGTAATTACATGTATTTGGTCAAGCCTGAAATTGAAAAAGAGTTAGACGCTAGAGAAAAATTCATAGATCAACTAAGAGATACTGTCGACTACCATATACACAATGATGGAGATATAAACCAATATTATGCAGCAATTGATCAGGTACTAAATGAAGAAAATTTACTCAGTTAATTACCACCCTTCGCACGCTCCTTATCACGACACAATTATTATGCGAGAACTGTGGGATCTTAATGTTTCTGCAGGCCAATTATCTGCATCACTAACTAAAGCCCAAAAGTTAAATGAAATTTCTAAAATCAGCGTTTGGTCTATACGTATAATTGTAGATTCAAAAAAACTTGGTAAATTCAAAGATAAAGATAAAGAAACAAATCTAGAAAGATTAGTATACTTAATTAATAGTTTTACTAAACCAGATTTCGTAGTTGATTATACAATCTTTGAAGTAGATAATGTCCCATTTTCTGATATAGAAACATGGACATCCATTTGGCCATTTAAAAAACAATGGAAAGGTGATAAAGACTATATTGCTGTATATAAAGCAGAGTCTAAGGGGTTCGATCAATATACTGCTCAAGTAAGAGGTATCCAGCTTGATGGTATTAACGAGCACAATATTAGAGAATTTAGCTATAGCGATAAATGGGAAGATATAGTTAATTGTATGATACATGCTAAGTTTGTAGTTACCGAAAGAACTACGCTTATGTGTTTAGCAATATTAACAGGTACACCGATATTACTTGTTTCGAAACCAAAATTAGAAATGTTTTTAGGGAACGAAATGAGACCAGTACTATTAGGTAATGGAAATTTAGGATTAACATATAACGTTAGTCACTATGAAGATAATAAGATAGTACAAAAATATTTTACTGGTGTAACAAACATTGATACAGGTGATTTAAAAGATGAAATGCGTAATCGGATGGGATGATGATCTCGTAGATCAATATCTTGTATGTGAATCAACAGTGTCAGTTGAATCTATACCAACACAAAATATGTTTTTAAGAAAAGGTTCTACAGCCTTTACTATGTCACGATTCATGGTTCCATATATGATGAAGTACGACGGCTGGCATGTATTTTGTGACTCAGACTTTTATTTTACAGATGATCTGAGAAAACTATTACATTATGCAGATTCAAAATATGCAGTGTGTGTAGCAAAACATCCTAACTATAGACCGAAATCTAAACTTAAAATGGTTGGCCAAGAGCAGACCACGTATAAAAGAAAGAATTGGTCATCATTAATGCTATGGAATTGTTCTCATCCTGCAAATAAAGTTTTAACTCCGTATACTTTAAGTACCGAAGATCCACTATTTTTTCATCAATTCCGTTGGTTAGATGATAAACACATTGGCAATTTGCCTTTAGAATGGAATACGCTCGAGGGTTATTATGATTTCAATAATCCTAAAGGTATTCATTTTACAGATGGAGTTCCACTACACGATAAATATAGCAATACTAAACACTCAGATTTATGGTTAGACAGATATGAATTTTTATTGCGTGAAGGTAGGCACTCGGTATACTGATGAATTTGTAATTAAGTTAGAGAGTATGATCTCTCAATGCTATGACAGACATTACAAATTATATTGTATCACTGATGATACTTCTACATTGCCCTCGTATATACGTACTATTAAAATGCCTGACTATGGATTAGAAAAATGGTGGGCAAAAATGGTTTTATTTGACGAAAGTTTTATAGAATCAGGTATATTTTTTGATTTAGATATTCTTGTTAAAGGTGATATAAACAATTTTTACAATCCTGGTAAACATATGAAATTTATACACACAGATTGGGTAGATTTAAGTCAGTTAAAAAAAGATACAATTGGCAATACTCAACGTTATTGTTCTATTAATTCTTCGGTATTAATGTGGAATAAAGATACACAGCGACACCATATATGGGAATATTTTATAAACAACAAAGAAAAAATAACGAGTATTTTTACTGGTATTGATTCATTCATAGAACACAGGTTTCCAAAAGATTTCTTACTCTATGATAAACCATTAGATCAAATTCATATATTCTTAGAAAAGAAGCAAGATGAATTAAGAGAAGAAAAATGGATACAAAAAATCTGGGCTTAAGACCAGCTTGGGATGAAGATCAATATCATCACGATTATAAGATTGATTTATCAACAAATGTATGTTTTGATGCAGCAAACCCTATATGGGAATTTGACTTAAATAGCTATGTTGATACTAGTAGATGTTATAATATATTAGCAGACTATCATTCAGTAAATACTCGTCAAATTGCAATTGGTTTAGGATTAAGTGAATTAATAATGCGTATTGGTTTAATCATCAAAGAACGCGGATTATCTATGACATCACATCATAATTCATGGAAACCAATCCATATGATACAAAAATTATATAACATACCGCATGGTGATGATGTCTGTTATGTAAGTAACCCGCACGGCACTAATGGTACAAGATTAGAATCATACGATAAATTATTAGATAAACACAAATTAGTTATCGTTGATGAAGCCTATGGCGATTTTTGTGATATGCCCGAGAGAAAACTAGGTTCAAGTAAATTACTTATATTAAAAACGTTAAGTAAATCTATTGCATTACCTGGAGCTCGATTCGGATGGGCCATTGGTCATGAGCCTATTATAAATGAAATACAAAACTTGAGACCCGCACAAGTATGCATAGGTGGTATGACTCGCAACTTAGTTTCTATACTCGATGAAATACCACATCATGTAAAAAGAATGAATCAAACTAAAGCATATATAGAAAAGAATTATAATTGTATAGAGTCACACTCTAATTACGTGTTGATAAAAAATTATGAAAAGTTTATTCGACATTATCATCTAAAAGAGTTTGATGATCATGCTCGGATGTCATTGATAAATCGTAGTATGGTAACAAAAAGTGCACTTGACAAAGAACACGCTTTCTTCAGTAGAACTTAATCTCATTGATATATGCAATCGTACCTGCAGTTTTTGCCCTCGCGGAGTAGGTTTCGAAAATACAAAAAATCAAATGAGTCATAAAACAATTGACTCTATTTCATCAGCACTTAGAGAAATTAATTATACAGGAACCATAACCTTAGCTGGTTTTGGAGAACCTTTATTGCATAAAAAGATAATTAACTATGTACAAACTCTTAAAAATAGTGTACAATTTAAACAGATAAAACTTATAACTAATGGTGATTATTTAACACCTAATTTAAGTCGCGGGCTTGTCAACGCGGGTATAAATTGCATAAAAGTATCAATGTATGATGCAGATATGACAGAACATTATGAGTCTTTTTTACAACAATATGATATAGAAAGAATCTATAAACATTATTATGATGGACTGCCTACAGAAGTTGAAGTTAATAGAAATGATTTATGGAAAAAACCAAAATCATTAAAAATTAACAAAGCATGTTTTTTACCGTTTTACAAAATGTTTATAAATTGGAATGGCGATGTCGGGTTATGTAGTAATGATTGGAATGTATCTAAAGTTATGGGTAATGTAAACAGAGAACCTATACATAAAATTTGGGAATCTAGTTATATGAACTCATATCGAAATATGTTAGCTAAAAATCGTAGAGATATGAGTCCGTGTTTAAGTTGTAATGTAAATGGTCAAGTATTAGGAAAAGAAAGTTTTGAGTACTACACGAACAATGCATAAATTTCCTATTCCGTTTTGGGAATTTTCAAATGCAATGCTACATATAAATCATTATTATCCACATAGGATAAAAGACTTTGCGAAATCATTTTCTCAAAATCAAGTTATGGCTAAATCATGGTTAGTAGAACAATTATCTATGTCTCCAGCTGCATCTATTAAAAATAAAAAGATTGTAGTTTTAGGATCATGGTATGGCACCGTTTTAGTACCGTTATTAAAATATTATTTAACTGATATATCAAATATACATCTTATTGACTACGATATCGAAGCTATGAAAATAGCAAAATGGATGAATAAAGATATTACGACTGAAGTAAAAGATATTAGTTTTGATATAAGAGATATGAAAGCAGATATTATAATCAATACTTCATGCGAACATATGTGGCATATGAAAGATATAAACTTTGAAGGCTTATGCGCATTTCAATCAAATGATTTTACTCAAGAAGATGCACACGTAAATTGTGCACATAGCTTAGAAGAATTTAAAGAACAAACTGCTATTACTGATGTGTATTATCAGGGTGAAAAACCATTTGATAATTATAATGACTGTAAAAGATTTATGATTATAGGTCGACAATGATTCATGTTTTATGTAGTAAGTGGGGTGATAAGTACGGCCCTGAATATGCTAATAGATTAAAGACTATGGTTAAACGGCACTTACCAACAAAACATAAGTTTTATTGTCAGACTGAAAATACTCATGGTCTTGATAGTGATATTGAAGTTTTACCTTTTTTAACCGACTTACCAGAATCTACTCCGCAAGAAATGTTTGCATCTAATAATTGGAGAAATGGTCTACCAAGATTATGGGATAGGCCAAAACTTAATTACTTTAAACCTAACGGTTGGGGGTTAAAAGGAACGAGAATCGCGCTAGATCTAGATATGATCATACATAATGATATGACTCCCTTACTCGACTTATTCGATAAACCCCTAACTGGCAGATCGTGGTGGCATAATAGAGAATACGAAAAACGGCCTGATTGGAAACATAGAAGAGGAGCGCATAATAATGGCGGATTCTATATGTGGGAAGATAAGCAATTAGCACTTATATGGATTGACGCACTGATATATGCCGAACGTATATACCATTTATTTACTGGTGGTACAGACAATTTTATTAGTCAAAGGCATTTAGATTTGTTTGACTTCGTACCATCTTCAATGTACTATAGTTTTAATAGAGGATGTGAATGGCCTGATGACTTAACGAAACATAAAATTAGAGAAGATAAAATTATGTGTGTATTTAATACTGATCAGTACGACGCAACTAATTTTGAATTACATGATGCAGCAAAGCTATTTGAGCAGGTAAAAAAACTATGGGTTTAGATGTATACACGTGTCGCATTGGTGATAAGTATGGATTTGATTATGAAATAAATCTTATTGAAAAGATTGATCGATTACATGTACTACATACTGAAAATAATGGTCTAAAACTCCAATGGAATAAATTAAATTTTTTTAAAGAAAAGTCTGATGAACCAATTATTGTACTTGATATTGATATTGATTTAATAAACAACTATATGGAATTATTAGAATACCCAATTAAAAGAGGAGAATTTCTAAGTATAAGATCTTGGTGGGAAGATTCGCAATGTGAATTAAACGGGGGTTTTTATAAGTTTTATCCTTCAGATACTAAATATATTTACGATGAGTTTATAGCTAATAAACAAAAATACGAAAATCATTGGATAGATATTGGCGCAAAACCTGGTCCAGTAAACGGAGAAGAAAACTATGTAGAATACATGGTTAAAAAACACTTAGATCTTAAATTTGTACCTGATACTTGGACAGGCAGATGGGTAGATGAACCAACCAAAGATTGGTTAGCTCAAATAAACCTTAAATACCCAGGAAAATATTTTTATTTAGATGGATTTAATCCAGATGTTAAATTACTGCATTATACCATGTAGTATATGAATAGCAGCCATAGGAGTTTCAGCTTCACGAAGGCTTTCTCGCTGTTCATCTGTTGCATTGGTAACTGCAGCTAATTCAAACATTTCTAATTTAAGATTAAATAACTTTTCAATATGTTCGGTATTAATAGTGTCATATTGAAATAGCATAGTTGCAACTTCTGACATAAGTCTAGCATTGTCGTCGGCACCAGTTGCCCGCATATAACTTACATCACCAGCTTCTATTAATCTTAGCTGATAATTTTCAATGTCCTGTCTTTGTATTGCATAAAATTCATCTGACCATTCATTAATTTGATCCACTGAACATACCAACATTAATTGTTGAAACAAATAATCTTCAGGATCTGTTCTAATAATTAATGAATTATTTGAGCCGTCTTCACCTAAAACAACTGCTTGTATTAAACTGCCTTCATCATCCATAAATACTGCGCTAACTAAGTTAGCTTCTGTAATTTGAATACTCATAATATTCGTACTCCTAAGTAATGCGTGTCTACGTCTTGTAAGTTTCCACCTGTTGGCACTCTCTGTGACCTATAGTTATCGGCATCTTGTTCATCTCGTTGATTTGATGTCGCATTAGTATAACGTGTGTCAATGATAGTAGTTCCAACTTGTGCACCCTGATTCCATTTAAATTCTATCATTTGGCCTGGTTCTGTCGTTGCTTGATGTGTCAAAGCACTATTTACCATTGTTTCAAAATCAGTTTTCTTCATAGATCTAAGATGAACTCCAAGAGGTGTACTACTACTATCTGTATGAGTTAACGGTTGATTATAGCGATTACCTATACCATTATTAAATGGATGAGGTAATAAATTAGTTACACCACCAAAAGAATCAATTGCATCAACATAATAATGCCAATCATTTTCAGGTGATTTACCACCTAGTTTATTGCCAGTAACAATAAAATTATCTGAGATTACATATCCACTACCTGGAGATCTAATAGAATGTATGTAAGTACTACCTGGTCTTTTTTCTAAATCAACCTCAAAGCCTGTACCTAAAACTGGCCTATTATATGCTGAATCTCTATAAGCAACATCGATAAACACTTGACCTGTTCTATTACTTTTTAATTTCCACAAATACCAGTTTTGAACTGTTATACTTTGTTTTTTAGTTTCTGGTAAAGAACCTGAAGTATACGCTGCTATATTTGCAATAAGATCTGTGTATACTGGAGTATTAGAAACTTTAGTATATCTACCACTAACAACGCCAGAACTTTCTCCAATAACATATAATGGATCAGTATTAGCTGCACCAAGCTCTTGGATAACAGGGTTTGCAAACGTATCTATAAAATCTGAATCAGTAAATGGTTCAAAATTACCGCTATCATTATAATATACAGGCCAATTAGTACCTAAATTACCTTTAAGTGTAGTAAGATCAAAATTTCCATTAGCTCCAAACGGTGGCGTAGCTTTAGTTTCATGAATCCTAGAATATGTCATTGTTTGAACACTAATATTTCCAGGACTATTACTAGAAAAACGCCTTGAATTATTCGTGGCCGCGCCAGCAATAACTTGACGTTGGTTAATGCCGCCTAGATTACCTCCGCTATTAACAACTGTTAATTGTACTGGTGGATTGTTCAAATAGAATCTTTTTGCTTCAGCATGCACATCAGCTAATTCAATATCACTCATTTCTTTGATATTGCCGCTATCAGTATAATATAAAGGTCTTCGTAATGTCATAATCTATTTACCTGGTGAGAATATTGTCTTTAATGTTTGTCCTTGAGAATCTAGAATAAGAGTCGTTACTAAGTTCTGGAAATGTCTAGATCTTACAGCGCTATCATGGATCTCTGCACTATCTATAGCACCATACGGTAAAACTACAGAATTGTTAGAATCTGTGCCAAATACAACTAATCGCTCTACTCTTAATTCACCATTAATTGTTGCGCTATCTGCAGTAAGATAAGTGATGTCTGCGCTGTTAGCTTGTAGATACCCAAAGTATCCGCTATCTACTTGCAAGTAACCAATAATAGCGCTATCAACCCGAATTAAACCGAAATCACCTGAATCCAGTTTCATATATTCCATATTCACACTATCTTGCATCTGTGAAAGAGATGAATCAAGGTAGTTTAAAACTGTAACTACATTGGAGTCAACAGCTGGAACAATTTGTCTAATTGCTGGATTTAGATCATCAAGATCACCTACAAATCCGCTTAGTGCATTTGTCTTTTGAACCCATGTTCCTATAGGATTAGTTAAGCTGACTTGTATAAAACGTGCCATTATAGTTTCTCTATCAGTTTAGTTAACATTTCTTTCATTTCTTTGACTTCACCTTTAAGTTCGTCAAATTCTTGATTTTTCTTTTGCCTTAAAGCTTTTGCTTCCCTTGCTTTGTCGAGAGTAGATTTATCTGTATTTAGTATAGCACCTGTATTTAGGTCTCTTACTAAAGTCTGTGATCCTTCTACCTTTGCAAACTTTCTCATTATACCGCCATCGCGATGATTCGCAAATCTCTAAATATCGGTGGTTTTGCCGAGCTTAATGACTTCATTACAATCTTAATCGTAAATCGAGTAAATGATGCTGATAGACCATTTTGTCCACCAACTAAATATCTATAATCCCTAAACACATTAGGATTCTCATCAGATGGTAAACTTTCTTCTTTAGCAATTTCTGTCCACACAATATCGTTGAAGTTTTCTCCATCGTTAGCAACTTTGTAGTAAAGATCAAAATCTGCTACTGATGGCCGATGCGCGCCGATAAGAATTTTTAAACCAATAGCAGCTTCTTCGAGAGTAACTGGTCGCACTACGTGTTTACCAATATGGCTACCAGAAGTAACAGTTGTTTCATCTCCAAAGAAGATTGGTGTATTATGTGGTGGTGCACTAACTGGTGCATTTGCTGAATCTTGCTGATCAATATGGTTATGAATTAAGAACATTGAAGCTCTTTGCATATCAAGCATTGGACACACATCTGGATTTGCTGTTGATAATCCTACAGATAATGTAGCAGATTTAACCGCTGCTCCCAAATTGCTAATTTCAAGACCACGATTTCCTATCATTTTTGGAACTGTAAATATGTTATTTTCTCTTAATTCTAAATCTACATCAACTACATCTTTTAAGAATGGAGTTTCTGTGCCAGCATGGGATTTACCAGAAGTAAATTTACCAGCAAGAGAAATCCCAGTATTCTGCGGCTGTAGCGGCTCAAGGAACGGTACAACTGTTTCAAACATTATATTGCGAGTTGTGATTACGTCGTTACCACCAAATGCGAATCTTCCAGCGTTGTTTGATTTACTTCCGCCAGCGGTAAATGTAAAGTTATCCTCATCAACATCAATGATTGTTCTTGCACCCATTACATCTTCACCTAATAGATTCTGTCCGTAGTTTGTAGCAGAATCAAGTCCAGTTATAGAAACTTCGTCGCCAGCTGTAAAGCCGTGATTCGGTTGATTAATAATAATACGACTGCTCGATGAATCAAAAATAACTGGATTAGTCGGTGCGAGCTTAGTAGATATTGGAGCATTTTCTAATACTACAGTTGCACCAGATGTATCGAACTGTGCATGGAAAAGTCTGAACATAGCATCTTTTGTTTGTGCTGGTTCCCATGTAGTAGAATTTTGCGATAAGAACAATGAACCGAGTGTAGGCTGTTTAGTAATTTTCTTTTCAGTTGAATTTAAGAAGAACTGCTCTGTCTCAGCGATGTAAATGTTATAATTAGTTGATTCAGCTTTTACAACAAATGCGTACTCAGTAAATGGTTGTAAGAATACTGGCTCGTCAAATACAAAATCTGATGGACTAGTTGCATCATTAGTAGTAATAATATTTGCTGGATTCATAAATTTAATTGAACCAGGCAACACAGTATCAGATGATGGATGTCCATTAACCATAGGCCGAATTTCTACTTGAACAGGAACTGTGCTATCTTTTGATGCAAAGAATAACCTTAGTCGAGTTAAATAGATACCATCTTTCTTATCTACAAAGAATGACTGAGCAACTGGATCGTGAATACGTACTGATGTTTGGCCACGTACAGTAATATGACGAGTTGATAAAATATCACGTTGACGTGTTTCAATTACGCCATTTGCTTCAAATGTTTCTTTTGCAATTGACAGCGCATCACGCTCATTTATACCAGTAATATCCATAAGCTTGAACTCACGTTCACCAGTTCTAAATCTTAGTCCAGTTCTCTGAGATGGAATAAAGAATGAACCTTCTAAGACTCCATTAGCATTACTAAATAATGTAGATGGATTTTCAGGGTGTTGAGTAATGTTATTAGTTCTATTACCGTATTCTGCTTCTGTAGCTGCAAACCTTTGGAAAGATTCTGCACGTACCCAGTCATTTACAGGTACACCATCAAATCTTGCCCACATCTGAACATTAGGTGCTAAACCTTCTGCTTTAAAGAAGATCTTTTTAGATCTCATGAATGGAATGATAGCGATGTTAACTACACGATCGCCAATTACTTGACGGATAGTTTCGTCTTGTACAACTCTATTACGCTGAGTAGTAATACGGTTACCAGCTCGTGTAGTACGAGAATTTGTAACTTGACCTAATCGTAAGTTATTTACGTTATTGCCTTGCCATGCCCAATTCCAGTTGTTAAACAAGAAGGCTTGGTTAGTATTAAGTCGTATACCACCATTGATAACTCGTGGTGCAATGTATACTGTTTCTTTCCATTCATCAGATGACGGTGAAAGTGTCAAGTTTCCTTGATGTGTAATGACCGCAAATGGATTAATATTAATTGTCTGTGATACTTCTGGCTGATCGATAAACGTTTGTTCAGTGTATTTAATATAGACGTTATCACCTTTTAGAATAGCATTAGTCGAAAGATCTGAATCGTAAATAAGTCTAACATTTTCTTCGTTAAATGTTGGTCGCAATACACGATCTAGCGGATCAATTGATGATCTAAACTCAGGATTATTAGTAAATGATGATGAGTGGTCACTAAAGTTATCGACCAAGAATCCTGACTTTGAACGATCATTTCCTGCAGAGTCAAATACTGCCAAGTTATTAACATCAACTTCTAGCAAGCTAAGAGCTGTTGCTTCTTCTAATCGATCTACTCTTTCTTCGAGACGCTGAATATCGGACATTGTGAATCCCTTGGATTCAATATTCCGCATTACCATGTCTTCTTCATCCTTTGAGCCTGCATTCATTTCAATTCGATAAAGCTCTAAGGTGTTTTGAGGTGTAGGTGCATACTGTGGAGTAAGCGACGGTGCACCAGTAACAATACTAAGATTTGCTTCTTGATCAACAACCAGTTTATCAAACCGAGGCATATAGTATTCGGCATCAATTGTAATAAGGCTTGTATTTACAGGTAATTCATTTACGCGGGCTGTACCTGCGCTAAATCCTACTCCAGCGTCATCTTTACGAGATCTAAAATCAATTACGTCAGTTAATGGAATTCTAGTAACACCATCAGCTAAGGTATGGGTTGGAATATCTCCGTAATCAAGTTGACCTGTGTATGAGTTGGCTGCAAAATAATGTCCAGGTGTGGTATGATCAAAATATTTAAATCGTACAAAGATATTACCAACTGGGCTTTTTGCATTTGATTTTAGAATAATCTTACCAACATCATAGAAATTATCTCTAGCTCCATTATCAGCAAGGAAGTCCGCAAATAAATCAGCACCGTCAGAATCAACTGCGCGAATACGATCTACTGAATAAACATCTGCCTTTCCTAAACTAACGAATGGCGCGCCTGTAGCAGGAGTATTCACTGTAGATGTTATAGTTGTTTCTGTTAATACTTTATTTCGTAAAATACCAGTTTTCTGAACTTGTGCAATAACTTCGATAGCAGTATTAGCAGGCGCTCCTGTGATAGATGCTGCTTGTGTACCGTTACCAGTAATACTAGTTGGAGAAAATGATCCACCAGCCACACGAGAAAATACCCACTGATTACTATTTTCGAACGCTTCGTTAGTTCCAAGTCCAGGAAATGTTGCATTACCATTATTATCGGCAGTTGCAGTCAATCGCCGTTGAGTTGTTAGTACAACATCAGAAATACTTTTTACACGAGATTGTGGAAAACCGAAGAGCAAATTATTATTTGCAGCATCTTTAATTACAGCAATAGTATTTTCAAGTTCAAGATTACCAAATGCAGTAGCCGATGTTCCAAGTGATTTAACATTTCTAAAGTTTTCGCCAGCATTCATTTGAATGTCCATCAAATAATACCGCCAATTAGCACCGTCTTCTTCTACAGATTTTACTCGTGCTGTACCAATAGTAGCTCCACCAAATCCGCTATCATCCCGCAAATCTTGACTCTCAAAGTCTTCAATATTAGGTAGACCATTAACCTCATTAATAATAACATAGTTACCAAATTCAGCTGAGATAGGCTCATTTTGCAAAGTAACTGCGGTTAAAGCTTTGTCAACTTTAATAACTGTTGGATCTGATTTATTAGCTCTGTATCCATTTACATAAGCTGTACCAGGAGAAATATTAATATTAAATTCGGTACCTGAAGCAGAATCATAATGGATCTTAAACGGCTTCTTAATAAAGTCACCGTTAATTTCCTTCGTTTTGATAGCATCGAATTGAGCAATTTTATTATATTCATCTGTACCTGTAACGGTTTCAATCAATAATCCATCACGTATCTTACCATAGAATACGAATGTGTCTGCAGCATCTTTTTCTGATTCAGTAGTAAGAGTCAATTGAATACGATATCTATCGGCACCAGGTGCAGTAAGATTGGGTAATGTACCTTGATTATCATATAGTGCTAAAGTGTCTGATACTGTGACAATATCTTGATTAACTACAAACCCAACATTTTCGTCTGGTGCAGAATCATATTTAGAAATCATTACTTCTTGTTCATCTGCTTGCACAAAATGACCTTGAGTAAAGAATGTTCCTGTTTGCATAGATGCTTTGGTACCACGACCAATTGCTCTATTAGAAGATGTGTTAGTAGCTTGTACAGTAAGTGTTACGCCGCTCGATGCACCAACAATGTTTTCTGCAGGTGACATACGAATAGCAGCACCACTGATTGCGACTGAACTACGATTTGTGTACTGAACATAAATAGTTGCAGGATCACTACCAGTAGCTGCTATAACTTCTAGGATTTTACACGCAACTCCTGAAGTTTGACCTGTAAATGTATCACCAATCATTGATGATGTGTCAGATGGTAAATTGGTAGATGCAGCGATCTTAATAAATTCGTACTTATTATTAACAGTCATACCACCTGGTACAACTGAAGCTCCTTCTCTAAAGATGTTACGGCCGAATCTTTCAATTTCTTTTTGTATAATAGTCTGCATCTGCGTAAGTTCACGCGCTTGCAGTTGTTTACCGCTATTAAATAAGATACGATGATAGTGATCACTATCTTTAAAATCGTCTTTATATGTAGTAGCAAATGAGCTAGTAGTGAACGTATTAGGCATTTCGTATCCTTAGAACTGAATGATAACTTTTACATCTTCTGCTTGTACGTTAGATCGAGCAACAGCAGCTCTATTATCTATGTATAATATATCACCGGTATTTGGATCAACTTCAGGCGGAATTACTGCAGAATCAACAATACCTTGACCAACACCATTAGTTTCGTTAATTACTTCTCCATCTTGGAAAGCTGTGAATCCTGTTTCACTAGTTTGATGATAATAAATTTCGTTTGAATCAATATTATCGATATAGGCTTCAGCAAGCGTAATTTGTCCACGAATGATCTTGTCTTTAGTAAATGCTTGTACTGTACTTGCAAGGGTCATTTTAGAAAGAGTATTACCAGTAGTACCAGTAAAAATAACACCGTTGTTATCTTTAATATCTTTAATAAGTGTTACTTGTCTAAAGTCCTGATCAATAATAAAGTTACTATCTGTGCCTTCAATTCTCGAATGGAACATGATAGCTGCTGATTTTAAATCAACACGTGCATCAGCACCAACACCAGAGTCTGGTCCAAGTACTGCTCTTGCTTTGGCTCCATTACCTCCGCCACCACTAATTACAACTTCAGCGCGAGTATATCCACTACCAAGTTTTTGAGTTGTACCACTATCAACCATTTTGATATAAGCTAATGTGCCTGTTGCTGAATCAATTCTTGTTCTAGCAGCTGCACCAGTACCTAATCCACCTGCACCAATAATTTGTACATTAGGATTTGAGGTGTAACCAGAACCAACATTAGTAATAATTACTGATGTGACTGCGCCAACCAATGCGGTGTCTTGAATTTCTTCTTGTTTTAATTGAATACCAGTAGACGATGAATCTGTAGGATCTTGCTTTTTAACTGGCAAGAAGTTAGAAGACATAAAGCTATTTGCACGAGATGCACTTACAGTAAATAAGAATTTCCATACATAGCCATCAGAAAGTCTAAATGAATCATTATTTGATCCAGTTGGTTCTACAGTTGATGCTACAGCAACACCAGCATTATTTCTGCCAGTTTCTAGGCAAATATAAACGTTGTTGTTATCATTCATAACATAATATGGTTCAGTTGGGTAACCTGACACAGTATTGTCATATTGTGAATAGAGTGTACCGTTTGACCAGTTATTGCGCGGAACAACTAGAGATGTAGCTTGCACTTTCTTAACTGATTGCATTTGTGCACGGGCAGCTGCTACTTCACCTGGTGTATTTTGAGGTGTAGGAACTGCATCAGAGCTATCCCAAATTTCTGATCTACCAATACCGATATAGTAGCGTGCAGTTTGATTAGCAAACTGATCAAAAAATTGTCTAGCAAGTAGGGTTCTAAGTGCGTCGGTTACAATAGCTGGCATAGTTTATTCCTTAACTTTCTACAAATCTGACTACAACATTATGGTCTTCAGTATCAAGACCAGTATCATTATCAACTGCTATTTTTAATCTATCGCCTGCTGCAAAGGCTATACTTAATGCAGAGTTTAGAGTTATTTCTCCAGTTGATGTTACTTCGACTGATGGAGTTGCAACTGATGAGCCATTCTTGTATATATTTATTTGATGTGTCAAGCTGCCAGAACTATGTGCAGCTGCATTTGAAGACATAGTAATTCTTAATATAGTACCTGCAACTGGCATAACAACGCCGCTTAACATCGAAGCTCCATTTGCACCTACTAAGTCTACAGCACTTGAGGCTCCACTAACAGTTCCATTTAATCCAAACTGTAAATATTGGGCGTTTACTGCAGCCGAAGCTACAGCAGCTCGATCAATTGCATACCAACCATCTGAGTCTGCAAATTCAAATTTGTTTTGATCCGTATTATAGTGCATTGCACCTTTACGGTATGTTGTATTATAAAATGCATTTGTGTGATATTGCGTTCTCTCGGTATCAGTGTTATGCGGTAGCATAACCAAACCACCTTCACCGAAGCGAGACATTGTACCACCTGCTGGTGTATTTGTTCTTACAAACCAATCTGCACTTACATCGTCTACTGTTCGTAATGAAAGAGCATTAGCGCTAATTACCAAACCGTTTGGTTGTACGGCATCTGACTTAGTAATATTTGGTGCACCAGCCGCAGAATCAAAGAAGAGCCTTTGCGTTGGATCAAGGACAACAGCATCATTAATACCTAATGTACCACCACCAAATCTAAATTCACTGTTTTCAAATTTAAGCTCACCACCACCAAGGAAGATAGTAGTACCGCTAAGATGCAAGTCTTTCCATTTTTTAGTAGCTGTACCAAGATCGTATGTTTCGTCAGTGGCTGGTACAAAATCTCTACTAACTGCATCAAAGTTATTATTAATTATGGTTTGTACTTCAGTAGCATCTTGATAATCTGCTTGAATATTAGCTAAAGTTTGACCACCAAGTGTTTCAGCATCTACATTCAAATTGTTAATAAAGTTTATATCAACTCTATTATCAATTGCTGTATTAGCTCTTGTTGTTGTGAAGTATAAATTACCTGGTCCTGAACCACCGTTTGAGAGTGCAGAATCTTCTGGAATATTATCAGTTTTAAAATTAGTAATTAGAGTGAGAGACGAATCTAGATTGTCTAATCGTACATCACGAGAAGCAATGTCCCGCGCAAAATTTGAATCAATATTAGAATCAATTTGTATAGGAGTTAAAAATAGATTTAAAGCACGAGCAGAATCTAATCCACCGGCTTGCCGTTGTTGGACATAATCGCTATCGATATAGGCTGTTACATCTGCAGAGTCTAGTGAAATTCTTACCATACGAGCAGAATCAAGAAATCCTCTTGCGAACATTGTTTGAATAGCAGTAGCAGAATCTAATAGTGCAGTTCCTAAACCACGAATTCCTAAGACATAGTCTCTATCTGCCACATTTTTAATATCACTAATTAAAGATAATGTACCTGTACTATCTGGTATGGTAACAACATTAATTTGTGTAGGATCCTCAGGAACAAGGCGAGTGACAGTTGTAAATGAATCTTTAGTAGCTCCATCAAAAAGAATACCATCACCACCAAAACCAATACCGTTACTATTAACACTCGCTAAATTTAGCTGCAGCGATAAAGCAGTGATATTAGAATAGATTTCAGTAAAGTTAGCATTGATTTTAGTAGCACCAGTTCGAAGATCGTCACCGAGACCATCGTTACCAACTGTACCTGTATTTACTGTTTGCTGTGCCATTTTTTTCCTACAAATCGATTATTCTTATTTATATAAGTTGATCTAATTAATTAGACATTTGACGGTAGTTTATTATCTACGTGGTAACCGCGGGCTACGTAATCTTCTTCGATATATATTCTTCTATATGTATCGAACTTTCTCATATCATATGTTTCAAAAGTATTATCAAACGTAATAGCTACAGTAGCCGAATCGAGGTTATCATAAGTTACACCCCAATCTGACCATTCTTTAAGATTCTTATAAACACCCATAACATCTTGAATTGTTGGGTATAGCTTACTACCAACCGCAACTGCAGCATCAGAATCTGCAAACATATTAATAAGTCGATATGGATTTGTTCTAAACTGCGGATCATTGATAAGAAACTTATTTTGAATAAGAGCTTTAGGTCCATAACTGGTATTATTAAGATGAGATACTTCGCCTTGGGCCTGAGGCGGACTATGAATTTGAATTGCTGCAGCGCTGTCAATAACAAAGAAAATATTTTTAAATGGATCTGGTATAGATTCATCAGTCACCATTTTAATGGTATCTATGCCTTCAATTGATACCTCATTGGCAAGATGGAATCCAGTAGGATGGACATACTTTCTCCACAACTGTTCCCAATCTTTAAATGATAAAGGACCTTTGATAAGAATAGAAAATATTTGATACACGCCACCGTCTTGAATTCTTTTATTGTATTCAGTACCAATAAAAGATTCGCCTACATTAAATAATTCATCTTTAGGAAATTTAATTTCGACTTCAGCATCAAAGAAAGCTCTAAAGAAACCTTCACCAGAATATTGGGATCCTTTAACTCTAAAAAAATTACCAAAGTTTCGTATAGCTTCACGAGGAAACTTAAACCGACCAGCTGATATTCCAAGGGCAAGGGTATCAAACATCTGATCAAGACGAGCTAGGCTTGCATCTTCAACATCTTTAATCGTATTAAGTTCGTGTATAATCCCATCAAAGTTAGTATCTGAATCTAAAAACTCGTAGTAACCTTCTAGAAATGTAACTAAATTAGGATAGTCTTCGAGGAAATATTCAGGTAATACTTCATCTATAAGACCACGCCTAAAATTGATACCAATCCTATCGTAGTGTTTTTGGGATTCGTTAGATGCCATTAGTTATCAACTTCAAGTGTCGTTGTTTGTCTATCAATAATTGCAGATGCAGAAGAATTATTAGGATCAAGGCCAAGAACATAGTTACGTAGCGGTTTTACAAAGCTTTGATTCTCTGGATAAACAGATACTTTAATATAGTTATATCCAAATAAAAGCTTTTGCGGATTAAATCCAATAATAGATACTACGCCTGTTGCAGCATTATATTGGCCAACGTTATCAGCAAGTACATTACCAGAAAGATCATATATTTGCAATTTTGTATCACTTAATTTATTACGTAGCTGAGCAACTACTCCTCTAAACTGGAATGTGTCACTAATTATTTGAGCTTCAACATCATCGGGATCTGCAATACGCATAGGGAATTTAAGTTGATGAGATGTAACTTGACCTACTGTAGGAACAAATCTTAATTGCGCCCGTACATCAGATCGAGATGACAAGATTGCAGCATTAAATGCATCAATTTCTGTGAGCATATTTGATCTACGGAAAACAGCATCAAATGTTCCTAGATTATTTGCGAAATAACTAGTTTGGAAATTGTATATATCTTGTTCCACAGAAGCCAAAGTTCTTCCAGTTAATGCAGGATCAAAGTTAAACACAGTATTTAATTCTAAAAATACTTCAATAGGTTCAACAAATTTAGTAGTAATAGACATCACTGATAGATTGTCTGTAAAGTTATTTACAATGCTATTTTGTATTTGTGTCTTTGTGCTTTGTGGTGTTCCAGTACTATATTTAATAGAGACATACGCTGCGCCATAATCAATCGGTACGTTTTGATCTCCGCTCCATACAGTCACATCTTTAATATCTGTATAATTACTTTGTATTGTAGCTTTGTAATCAAGCGATGTAACTAGTCGTTGTTGTGTAGCATATGCATATGGTGCTAAGTTTTTAATTGATTCAATTGATTGCTTTTCAGCCCCACCCGTTGATACTGATACTGTTACACAAGATGTAGGATACACAACCCCTAATACAGTGACAGTGCTAGTAGGTGTAAATACTGCGCCATCGTTACCAGTTGGTCCACCAGATGAGAGATAAGTAATAACAATTTTATTACCAGGTTCTGGTGATTTACCAAAAGAAATACCATCACCGAAGTTTACTTCATAATATCCATTAGGTGATTCACGAATAGTAAATAATTCAGAATCAGGTGTAATGCGTACTGCATCTTTTACTGGTGAATAGCTAGTAAAGTTCGACGAACTTGCAGTATCGTATACCTCAATAATTGCTGTAGATTTATCCATATTTTCATCAGGTATGACGTAGATCTGACGTTCTTCTTTTTCTCCTACAAGAAATGTTTTTGTCATTTCTTTACCTTCGAACACTGGAATATCAGTTGATCCAGTAGAAGTCTCAAGAGTATAATTTCCAGTGCCATCATCTCTAGCTGTGTACGTTTCTAACGTTCTAAACGTATATGAGATACTATCAATTTGTGTACTAAATGTTAATCCGCGAGGAACTAAAACAGTAGTTGGCCTATTTGTAACACCAGTTAAATTGAATGTTATTGTAAGTAAAGCTCGTGATGCAACCTTCGATCGAACATCATAACCTAAAGCCTCAGCATGAGATACAACTGAACTTCTTAATTGAGCTGTATTAAGGAAAGCTTCATTCAATGCAAAGTTGGCTGTAAGTCCATTTACATGAGTATTATAGGCTAGAACGTCTAAGATATTATTTAGACCAGCCGCATTAAAATCATAATCAGCATATTCGGGTTTAGCCTGAAAATAGGTTTTTAACCTTCCTTTAATATTTTCAAAGTCTAAATCTGATGATTTAATTGTAGTAGCCATTTATCTAAGCCTCGCTAAATCTACGTCGAGAGATACAACTTCACCGACGTTTTGTACTTCGAATTTTATTGTTGCGCGTAATTCGTTTCTATCTGGAAATGTAGTAAAATCAATATTAAGAACCCTCGCCCTTGGTTCATACCTTTTAATAGAACTTGCAATTAATTCTGCCATTAATTCAGGATCATAATCAGTATCTAACTCAAATAATGCTGCACCTAAATTAGCACCAAATGCTGGTTGAAATGGCCTTTCTGAATTTGAAGTCATAAGAATATTTTTTACAGCTTGTTTAACTGCAGCAACTTCTAATTTTTTATATATGTCACCAGATGGCTTATTCTGAAATGTTAGATCGATATCACTATAAGATCTACCAATCGCCTGATTTATAGTTCTTCTAGTTGTATTACCATCTTCTATTGAATATGCTCTGTTGGCCATCTTATTTCCTAACTAATAGACCTATTTATAATAATTCTTGCAGCTCGCCGGTAGTTAAAACGCTATGATTGTATCTCGTTTCTAATGCATTTTTATAAGTTACTTCCCATGACGGTATAATAACAGGTGTTATAATAGTCAATTGTGTAGTCATACTACCATCAGTATTGAATCTATCATAACCTAAAATAAGTTTTTCAAACTCTGTATTTGATTTGAGATAAACTGCAGCGTCAAATGTTTTCTCTTGTGATATAAGACCATCTAAACCGCGTAGTTCATATACGACTGCTCTTCCTTTTGATTTTAAAAAATTAATATCGTCAATAGTCATTTCTTCATTATCGGCAGGCTTATATAAACCTTCTACTACAACCATCCTATGATTATTAAAAGTATGTTGATTTGTTTGTATCTTACGCATAAGACTTGCATGTATAGAATAATTTTTAGCTAATTCTAATCTATCAGTATCATCAGTTAAATGATTCATGTTGCCTGCAGAACCATATCCACCAAGAAATTTAGCCATTGTAATTCCTGGTGCAAGCTTTGTAAACGGAGTTATCTTACCTGCTCGTTCTGGATTATAAGCTGGATCAATATTAAAAGTTGCCATTACTTTGTCACCGTCTTTACTCCAACACCCTTAGCGTTTGGAAAGCCATATACACCGCGTACTTTGGTATCGTTTTCATTTATAGCTCTTCCAACTTCAAAGGGATCTGGCGTTTGAACTGCATATGATGCAGATAATTTTCCTTCGTTACTTTGTGCAGTTGTGAAGTCTGTATTTTTCATATTTGCTGCATCTCTTAATTTAGCTCTGATCTCGGGTGTGCTCAGCTTACGAGATGATAAGTTTCCATAGGGAGTTGTTTTATCAATTGCATCTTTTAAATCATCGCTAATATCAATACGTACATTACGAATACCTAAATCGCCTTGATGTAAATATGCATCAGCACCATCAGTATCAACTCGTGTTACTGCAGTAGTTGAATTTGTTCCATCGAGTACACGAGTTGTCGCATCGACAGGTATATCAGCATTACTATTTTGAGTAACAGTGTAACCCTGAGGAGCACCTACACCTCCACCAGGAGAAGATGGATCAGCATAATTCTGAGAATTTGTTATGTCAGCCGTAATTGCCTGATGCGCAGTACCCTGCAAATCGCCATATACAACAGGAATATTCATATGTCCAGTTGTTACTTGTGTATCGTTATAAATGGTTGGAACTGTAATATTATCACCAGCATCTATTGAATGTCCAGTGTACATGTTATAGTTATGCATAATAATATTAGTTCCACCAATAATACCTTCATCCCCAACAGCTGTTAAATCTCTTGCTAACACATTGATATTATCTGATGTTGTTGTAAATGTATTTGCAGTTGTAATAATAAAATCTCCAACGAGATCGCCACTGCCGTCATCAGGATCTTTATATCCTACAAAGATTTCTTTATTGCCTTCTACATATTCAGAAGATGCACCTTTAGTAATAGAAGTCTTATCTTTTAATATAGTTTCTGACATACTTCCTGCTACATATTCTGTTTTATTTTTAATAATAGTTGACTCAAGGTTTTTAGTTACTGTTTGCCGTACACCACCTTTAACATTCTCGACTTTATCTCCGCCTGTAGTAATATTATAATTACCGCCAACATTTAAATCAAAATCACCGGCTACATTTAATTTTAAATTACCATTATAGAAAAGTTCTCCATTACCTTCAATAATTACTTTTTCATCACCACCAGAAACTCTAATTGTGTTATTGACTGATGAAACAATTACTGTGCCGTCAGCACGGAATTCGACTCCTGCACCAGTCTTATGTTTAAACAACATACGCTCATTACCTGGAGTATCATCAATTTCTGTCACATGTCCACTAATAGATTCTCTTACCTGATTAAGAGGATATTGCGATATTGGACCTTCACGTAATCCTAAATCTAATGCAACGTGGCCTCCACCAATATAGAGATTATTTCTTTTTATACCACGGGCTGCAAAGTTAGTAGTAGCTTGACCCATATACTCTTTACGAGGAAAGACTTTTTTAGGATCTTTAAAACCATCATTCTCTATTGTGCCAGAATTTTCGTCTAAATCTATTTCGTAACTCATTTATTCCAACCTTTTGTTTTAGGATCATACGTGTAACCATTATCTAACAGCTTTTGTCTCGTTCCACTTGCAGTCTTAGCTGCAGCTTCAAATATATTGTTCGAGCTTTTAATATTATTTGCAAAATTACCAAATAAACCTGTACCTATCTTTGATGCTTCTCCTATCTTAGAATCAAGATCTGCTTTACCATTTTTCATATCAGCAATAGCTTTATCAAATTTTGCTTGATCAGCAGCAGGATCTACTTTTTCTGGTATAACTTTCTTTTTCAAATCAGATAATGATGTAGGAACAGTTGGATCGGGTACTCCTTGAACGTTAGCTGGTGCAGGAGACTCTGCAACTTCTGCTGTAGTAGTTTTTACATCAAGTGTTGTACCATCTGTTCTTTTTTGTGGCACATTAGAAAATGCAGTAAAATCTTGATATATGCTTTCTTTATTAAATTTCTTTACATACTCAATACCACTAAATCCTGGCTCGAGTTTACCAGCTTGAATATCTTGTATAGTTAATACTTCCCCACCTGGTTTAGTTCTAAACCAACTTTGTACTAACATATCAATTGATTCCCACTGTTCAGGAGTTATACTATTGGCGCTATAATAACTTTTCCATTTTGGATTTGATTTACTTTCTGTAGATCCTGCCATAATTTGGATATTACATGCACCAACTCGAATTGCTTCATCATGAAAACTGCCCATTTCATATCCAATTGGACGACCACGTATTAACTGTCCATCAGGCATTAGTATATAGTGATGTTGAATACCTGATTGTATAGCTTCAACATCGGTTGGTATACTGTTAGCTAATTTAAGATGCAGTTCTTTTACAGTAAATGAAACATCTGCAGCATTTCCTAACCAACCAATAACCATATTTTGTAGTTCTCGAGTACTATTAGTAATCTCTAATTCAAATTCTTCTTGAGTTGAGATTGGCTCGAATTTATATGATCGTGTATTCGTATGTCTTCCGGCAAATCCTTTAGCAAGTAGATTAAGATTCATTGATTCGAATGATGAAACAAGATCTCCGATTGACGAACCTTTAGTTACTGATCTAGCAATGTTGGTATTACCATTATTCTCAACAACATTTTGTGTATAGAATTTTTCACCGGTTGCCGGATCTGTAGCTTCAGAACCTACATCTGCGATAGCTGTTCCAACTTCTTTAAATGAACCCGTGCCTTGAGTAAGAGATGCAAGAGTTCCCATTAAATTGCCAAACTTGGCACCGATAGAACCGAGCTCATTATTCTGAGAACCAATAGGATTATCTATGCAATGTTTTCTGCTTTTTTAGCAGCCTTAATAAACTTACCTAGTTCAGCCTTTGGATCTTTTTTGATTTCTTCATTTACAACATCTGGAGCTGTTGAAGTTTCTTTGTTTACTTTATCAATAACATCCTTTGGTGCTTTAACAACATCTTCTAATACCTTCTTTTGTGCCTTTGGTGTAGCTTGACTAATAGCAACTGTAAGTTGCCCGTTGCCACCAGATTTACCAGTAATATCTGACTGACTTTGCACTTTCGTATTTGTTTTTTCGATATTTGCTGGCCCATTATTTGTAAGTCTAGCAACCATTGGCCCATCAGTAACAGTTTCTCCTGTTACGCCTTGTGCACCAAGTTTTTTGAATCCGCCTTTCTCTTCAAGATCAGCAGCGATTTCAATAGTTGTTGTAGCCATTGCACTTAAAATTAAGGCTGATTCAGCAGGAAGTAAACCTGTTGATTGTAGCGCATTAATAGCCTGTGCAGCTTGTGCCTTCATTTCTTCTTTATTAACTGTCATACTGTATCCATCTTAGCTAATAGTTCTCTTGATGCAGCAACTCTTCGAGATGAACTGCCTTTAGCTGGTCTTTCGTAATATTGTTCAAATACATTTGATGCAGTTTGTACATCTTCTGCGGCCCGTAATTTGGCCAAACCAAAATATGAATGTTTATATAATTCATGTATTATATACTGAAGTTGTACATATAAGCTTTCAGGTGGTAAATTATTTCTTCGGGCAAATGAATATAAATTTGTTAATCTTTCGGTTGCTGGATTCCATTGCGCAATACCAAATGATCCTTCACCTTTATTTTTAGCGAGTGGATTTACTGTATTGCCACTCTCTACAATTAAATTACCTACAATACCTGCAGCTTGATGCGATAGAAATCTTTCAGGTACTTCATCTGATATAAAGAAATTAAAACACTTTTCTTTATTATCACTACCAATTAATTTTTCATCATCGATAATAGATGCTGCTATCACGTTGCGAGTTGCTGGACTTCCATCAGGTCGACTAGGAATCTCGTCTCTTGAAAAGTTCGATTCTACTTGATTAATATGCACAGGCTCAAATTTAGGTATAGATCCTAAAATTAATGGTAACTGTGAATTTTTACCATCTAAAAATATGCCATATACTTGAGCCATCGGTTTTATACCAGTATTTGCACCTATACCACTACTACCACCTTCAGTAATAGGAGATACTACTTGAGCCCATGGTAATGCGCCAAGTGGTATGTCTCCAGTATCAGAGCTATGAATACCATAGACCCGCACTTTAACTCTACCCATTTCTAATGGATCATTAATATCAATAGCTGTACCAATAAACCATCGAGTTTGATCTCCATAATAATCAATATTGCTATTTGGTATCATTACTCACCTATAATTTCAGCGTTATTAATATTTGCTATTTTAACGCATAAGAAAGTTATATCATATCTTTCAGCAGACATACTATGATTTGCTGCAAAAATAATATAATCACCTGATTTTTTTGGATCAAGAAATGGCTTTTCTTGATTTGGTCCATTTCCCATAAATTGTATTCTTATTGAATTACCTATTGTATAATGTTCAGGCATACTTCCATCTGCAGCTAAAAATTCTTTACCTGATACACGTATTTCTATAGCACTTCTAGCTAACAATTGTTTTAAAGCAGCTTTAATAATTTTTTTCTTATGATCTCCAACATTGTATTCTTCGTCATAACTTTTAGCGGATCCTTCGAGAATACTATATGCACCTGACGAGCTTAATCTGTATATGTATCTTGACCTATAATTATGTAACTTATCGCCGTCAATCTCAAAGTCATCTGCAATATCCATTGTTTTTTGATTTGAGTTTTTAGTTGATACAGCTTCATTTAGTTCTTTAATTATATCAAAAGTAACTTCTTCATATTTTGCATCCATAGTATTATAAAAATTATGCACACCACCGACTAAACCCTTTGATATAAGATTTAACATGTTTTCTGATTTATGATGTTTATAATCTTGTATATTAAAAAATCTATTTTTATTTTCTACTGAAGTAGGTGCCTGTGAATATACAAATGGAGTTTTTTTGTTAATAGCAGGTGCAGAAAGCATATCAGCTAAATTTATAAAAAATAATTCACGTTTCCCTATAGTAGAATACAGAAAATATGGAAATCCTTCTATATTTGTCATACGTTCCTTTAACCATATCATAGTCTCAATAGGATTTAAATTAGGAATAATAACATTCATATCTCCTTGATAATCTGCTTCTTCTGAAGTAATTAAACTTTTATAGAGATACTCTTTAGCAATAGATTCTATAATCTTCGAAGGTTTGCCATAATAATGTTTATTGATATTATGTAACTTTGCCTTATAAGCTAGATCTTCTACAATTTGTAGAGTAATAACTTCTGACTGGTCATTAGTTTTTCGTGTATTTGTTACTTCAGTTATGTTAAACATTTTTACATAAGTTGGTGAAGATGGACTTCTTTTTAGTTTTACTTCAAGATATTCTGCACCTTGAAAATCCATTCTATCGTATATTCGAGTAGTGTCTGCTATAACTAATGTGCCAGTTAAGTATGGTTTATCAAGATGCTCGAAGATTTGCAAACCAGGACTAAAATCCCGCACGTCAACTGCTTCTATCATTCTTGAAGAAAAAATACTTAACGCTTCAAAAATAACATCAGATGAAGCTACATCATTTTGAAAAGATTGATTTGACATTAACTGCTAATTGCTTCCCTATAAAGACTAGCTACTTCAACAATGCTATCAGGTTTAATAACGTTTATCTCTTTGAGTTTATCGTTTTGTATATGATAATAGTCTTCAATAGTAACCTCAGTCACTAAAGCACCTGGTCCAGATGACGGATCGATATCAACCCTATCACCAGAACCATTGACATAATGGTGTGGCGACTTATACTCAAGCATTATATTGGCGTTAACCGCTTGTGTTTGCAATGCACTTAGAGATTTTGAGACTATACGTTCATAGCTATTAAATTTTCGATCGCCAATCATTTTTAGATGTATAGCTCCAAAATCAAGTCTTCTACGCACTACTTCAGCACGTGCACCAGATGTAGATCCTGTTACTATCTCACCAGGAACATAGTGACCAGTAAGATCTGTTGTAGTGATTGCAACATAACCAGGAAAATCTCTGTCCAATTGTTTCTGCATTTGCCTATATGTAAGTGGCCAACCTTGCTCTCTAATATGGTCATTCATTAACCAAAATGTCCAATGATATGATGGATTACCATAAAGTAACTGAGAAACATTATCAGGTCGTTCATTCTCTTGAATATAGTATTGAGTAGAAAATGCTTTACTTCTCTTTACTTCATCAATTACATCGACATAACGTGATATGTCTTGTACTACCTCAGTAATAACTTTACCTGTGCCAATTTCTTCGGCTTCATTGCCAAACACATATCGAGTGTATGGAAAATATTTAAAATAATCCATTAATGTGGTCCTCCTGAAGCAGATGATCCCTTTAAAATATCTTGTTTTGTAAGTGCTCTGAATTCTGCAAAGCTTAATGATAGATCAATCTCTGTCGGTTGGCCATCAGCATGAAAAACCATATTACCTGGATTGTATGAAGTTTGTACTGATCTTAAGTAGCACAAAAGAGGTTGTGGCATTGCTTTATTAGTAGTTCCGTTGTACATAAAATTAATTTTAAATAAATTAGGGAATTTATAGCCAACAGGCAATCCTCCAGCCTGTACCGCTTCTGGATATAATTCTGTTCTAAATTCTTTTATAATTTTTTCTATCTCTCGTGCTTCAGATGCAGAAGTTGCAACCATACGGAATGTAAATGCAAATTCACGAATTGGTACACCCTGAAACATAGTTCGTGTATTAGGATTAATCATTTTTTGCAAAGCAATACGAGTCATATTTTGTACACCGCCAGAAGGCATTTTATTAAATGCTCGAGTAGCTGCAACTTGCGCAGCTTCTTGATTCATAATATCACCTTTCAACAAACTAAATAAGTTTGCGATACCTTCCATAACTCCAGTGCCTACAGAACCAGCTAATGATTCACCATTACGCAAAGCTGCAAGGGCAGTTGCACCGCCAGGTCCTAAATTTGTATTAGTATCATAGACAACTGCATCATTAAGTTGTACACCTGGAGGGAAATACAATATAATATTTTTGTTTAAAGCTGTTGGATCAAGACTTAAATCAATATTAGTTCCAGTAAATGATGCCTCTTGCTGTTCTTTACCTTTAACATCTGACGGTATTAGATCTTGTCCTTCATATCCAATAGCACCGTCATTGTCCGCTTCTGCAGCCAATCGCGATTGATCTGAGGCATTTTCTGTTACCTTCTTACCAGCAAATGTGTTGACTAAAAAAGGTGCATCGATAATATTTTTGGCTGCTTGTGCATCAATATCATATGGATTGACACTATATAATGCAAATTTAATTGCTGCTTTATAATAGTCTTGATTTTCTAATGGGTATCTTAATACTAATGGTGGTCCCATTGCTCCTTTAGTATTACCTCCGTTTGTACCTAATTGATTAAACAAACTAGATGGGTCAGCAATTTTTACTGATGTAGTTGTACCGGCTGCAGATGGTGCATCGCCATCACTAGGAATTGGCTGACTATAATCCTTAGATTTCCAATTTCCGTTTTTAGCCTTCACCATTTTATATTGTTGTTCTGCCATGTCCTATCCTTATAAATATCATGGAACACCTTACAACCTATTTATATCAAAAAATGGCATATTCTGGAAGATACCGACCTAACATTAAAAAGTATAAAGGCAATCCTGACAAGGTCGTTTATCGATCTATGTGGGAAAAATATGCCTTTATGTGGTGCGATAAAACGCCTGAAGTAAAATCATGGTCATCTGAAGAGACTGTAGTACCATATTACTACGACGTCGATAAGAGATACCATAGATATTTTGTAGATCTGAAAATTACATTTCAGAATGGTAAAACTGTGCTTGTAGAGATAAAGCCTAATAAAGAAACTTCACCGCCGACAGGAACTAAACGTACTAAAAAATATATTTCAGAATCACTAACATATGTCAAGAATATGAATAAGTGGGAAGCTGCAAATAAATATGCAAAGGATAGAGGTTGGGAATTCCAAATCTGGACAGAAAACACATTGCGTGAAAATGGTATCATGCCTAAAGCCCAACCTGGTAAATTGAAACCACTTAAACCTCTAGCTCCTTATCGTAAAAACAAGAAAAAATGATATAAATAGACTCATGAGTAATCTATTTCAAAAAATTGGATACGAAGCATTTCGTGCAGGTATTAATCCACGTAGTCAAGAGGCCCGTGATTGGTTTCGTAAGAAAGCACAAAGTCTAAGTCGTGTTAATAGACTTGAGCTTATGCAAGACGATCAGACTAAACTTACTAATCGTCAGCTAGTTGGATCAATGAATATGTTTTTTTATGATCCAAAACATAAAGACACTCTACCATTCTATGATAAGTTTCCTCTAGCTATTGTAGTTGGCCCTGCACCTGGTGGTTTTTTTGGTTTGAATTTACATTATCTACCTCCAGTCTTACGTGCAAAATTTTTAGATACATTACTTGATATTACTAATAATAAATCATATGATGAAACTACGAAATTTCAATTAAATTATAAATTATTAAATGCTTCAAGTAAGATGCGATATTTTAAACCTTGCTATAAACACTATCTTACTGCGCATGTTAAAAGTCGATTTGCAAGAGTACATGCACCTGAATGGGAGATTGCTACATTCTTACCTACAGCTGATTGGCAAAAATCTAATCAAGCTCAAGTATATAAAAATAGTAGGAGTATGGTATGACATCAATTGACCAGCTAAAGTCAGCAGCTTCATTAAAGATGGGTTTCGCCCGTAATAATCAGTTCTTGGTGCAGCTACCATCAAATCTTGGAGGTAAACCACAACTCGGTGGTCTAGTAGGTGTACTTACACAACTGTCAAATTTATTAGGTGGAGCAGATATGAATATTATCTGTGCTTCAGCTGAATTACCAGGTAAAAGAGTATTAACACACGATAGAGCTATTGGTGCTGAAAACCAAAGAGTAGCATATGGCTATGCGGTTGATGATGTAACTCTTACCTTTTATTGTTTGAATGATTATGGAATTGTAAAGTATTTTGATGAATGGCGTTCTATAACAATTAGTGAAACACCTGGTGAAGCAAATTACAAAAAAGATTATGCACGTAGTATTAAGATACATCAACTAAGAAAACCGTTAATAGGTGCAGGTGCAAACCTTGGACCTATTCGAGTAAATCTGGGATTAGGCGGAGGAAGTGTATATTCAGTAGAACTTATTGACGCATTTCCAATTAATGTATCAACAATCGAATTAAATAATGAACTTGATGGATTAGTACAAGTATCAGTTACGATAGCTTATACTAATTGGCAAAATACATCGAGTGGCCAAGGATGGATTTCAGCTTCAGCCGGGTTGGGATCTTTGGGTTTATAGGAGAAATAAATGGCACTACCACGTTTGAATGACAATCCACAATATGATTTAGTTATTCCATCAACAAACAATCAAGTTAAATACAGACCATTCTTAGTTAAAGAACAAAAAGTATTGATGTTAGCATACGAATCACAGAATAAAAAAGAAATTGTAAATTCTATTATGAATACTATTGACACATGTGTAATAGGTGATTATGAATTAAATAAGTTAACAACGTATGACGTAGATTATATTTTTACTAAAATTAGATCTAAGTCTGTTGGTGAAGCAGCAAACATTATGATTGCTTGCCAAGAATGTGAAGAATCAAATGAAGTAACAGTAAATCTTGACAAAATCGAAGTTCTACAAACTGAAGATAAAAACACTGTTAAAATTACTGATGAGATCTCGATAAAATTGAGGCATCCTACATATTCTTTCTTTATGAATCGTGGCACATTCTTTGATGATAACAAATCAAGAACAGACGTATTAATGGATCTTATTATTGCATGCATTGATACAGTTTATACTGAAGAAGAAGCTATTAAAATTAGTGATGAACCAATTGAAGAAGTACAAAGGTTTTTAGATTCATTAACTACTTCGCAGTTTGAGGCTATTACAACTTGGGTTGAGGCTATGCCAACAGTGACTCAAGATATAGAATTTAAATGTAAATCATGTGAAGCAGTTAACAAACGAACATTGAAAGGACTTGATGATTTTTTTTAATAAACCTCTCACACGATAGTCTCGAGAATTTTTATAGAGTAAACTACCAGTTATTACAGAATTTCCATTATTCGTTATATGATCTTGACACTATGATTCCGTGGGAGAGGGAAATCTACATTACTATGCTACTCGACGAATTGAAAGAAAAAGAATTACAAGCTCAGCAACAACGAGGATAATATGGCAACTTTAGCTGATATTAATAAATCTTTAGAAGATCAACAAGCTGGCAACGAGGCGCAAACTCGGGTGCTAAAACGACTTGATCGTCGCTTTGACAAATTCTTTCAAGAGTTGAGAGAAGTAGAATCAGAATCGCTTGAAGCTGATATTGAGGGTCGTAACCAAGCGCAAGAAGCACAAAGAAAAGATAATGTATCAACAGCTCGAGGCGGAGAGTCAAAGGGATTTAGTTTACCATTTTTAGGTGGACTTACAGGCGCTGGTATGATGGGAGCACTTTCTGGTATTGGTGGTGCATTATTGAAGCGTGGTATTCCAGGTTTAATTATTACTATGCTAGCCGATGAAATCGCTGATTTTGTATTTGATAATGTAGACGGTGTAAGTAAAAATATGCGAGATGTGGTCGAAAGATCATTATCAATTGGTGGTCTTGGATTAATATTTGGTGCAAAGTTTGCTGCTATCGGTGCAGTACTTGGTGCTGTACTGTCTGACGATAATATTGAAAAGATCAAGAAAATTGGAGATAGCTTTGGTGTTCTATCTACTAAATTTTTTACAATGTTTAATATACAATTACCAAGTATAGAAGATATATTAACAAGTATTACAACTACTGTAGGTAGTGCACTTGATGGTATTGATGCATTATTGCAAGGTGACTTTGACGGTTTTCTTGGAGAGATTGATAGTGTAGCTATTGCAATGGCAGGATTATTTACGTTATTCGCTCCTGGTAAAGCAATCTCCTTAGCATTGCGTGGTCTTATGTTGCCATTTACTGCGGCAAAAGCTGGTATAATGGCTATGCTAGGTAAAAATAAAACAGATGTAAATGCTCTTACTAAAGATCCTAAAGGTCCTGCAGGCTCACAAGGAAAACTAAAAGATGGAACTAAAGTAACATTTAACAAAAAAACTGGTAGATTTCACACTGATAAAGGTAAAATGGTAAAGGCAGCAGATGTCACTGAAATAGGCAAAAAGTTTCCTAAATTGAAAAACTTATTGCGTGTTCCTGGTATAGCACAAGCATTTGCAGCATTAGATCTCTTCCAGCTTCTAACAAGTCCTGGTTCTGTAACCGATAAAGTTGCTGGCATGTCTGGTATATTAGGTGGTTTAGGTGGTAGTACTTTAGGTGGTATAGCTGGTTTGGCACTTGGTGGACTGACAGGTCCTGCTGCAGTTGTAATGTCTCCACTATTAGGTGCACTCGGTGGTATGGGAGGTTACTTCTTTGGTGATATGATTGCTAAAGGCTTAGCACAATACTTACTTGGCCAAAATGTTGATGCGTTTCCTGAGATAGTAAATGATGCTTTAAACGGAGAAGGTACTGCAACACCAGCGCAAAGTTTAGGAACATCTTCACCAGGTGTACCAGATTTTGTATCATCTACTCCGTCTAGTCGATCTACAGTAAGTCGTGCAACTCCTCAATCTGGTGCAGCAATGTCTGACGCTGCAGCATATCATGCAATGGGAGCTCAAGCGGCTGGAACTCAAATAGTCAACGCACCGACAAATACAAATGTCGATGCGTCAACGAATCAAGGTTTAGTTACAGGCTTTACACATTCTGTTGATGCAACAGACAATATGTTTTTAAGCCCTTAGTCGTCGTTTGCCAATTTAGCAAAGTAAGACATCGTATCATCCATATCATCAGTATTAGTTACTTGTTCTGCTGTAACTGGTTCTGCAACTGGGATTTCAGGTTGCAGAACAGGTGTATTCATCATGCGCTCTTCTGCCATCAATGGTGAACCAAATCCTGCATCTTCTCCAAGAACACGTGATAGCTTGGCTTTTAGCTCATCATATGATTTGTAATTTTTTGGTTCAGTAAACTCTGAAAGAGAATGCAGTTGATTATACACACCTTCAAGACGTGCTTCATCATCAGACATAGCAGAAGGACTTGCAAATTCTGATTTGTCATAGTTACGATAACCTTCAACTTGACGAATCTTCAATTTAAAGTCAGCACCTTCCCAGAAATCAAAAGGATTTACTGGCTGTTCGTCTGCAAATTGAGGCTGCATAACGTCCATAATCTTATCAAAGATTTTCTTACCAAATTTATATAGAACTACACGGCCTTCGTTATGCGGTGCAGATGGATCTTGCACAACAAGAGCGTTTACTACATAATGCAGACGTCGCTTTTGTGATCGTGCTTTTTCTTTGTCGGCTTCAACCCCAGAATTCCACAGTCTTGAGTTGAGTTCGCCAACAGGGTCAGGTTGACCAATAGAAGTAAGGCTGTTCTCGATATACCATTGACCTGTAGGACCTTTGAAGCCATGGTCCCAGTATCGTACCCATGGTAGATCTTCACCTTCTTTTGCTGGAAGGAATCGTAAGACTGCATATCCATTTCCCGCTTTATCTACAGTTGGTTTCCAAACTCGATCATCATCATAGTTTTTCTTTTCACCACCACCGACTGATTCGGCAGCTTGAACGAGTTTAGAGATTTGATCGCGATTGCGTTTCATATTTTCAAATGACATTTTTGTTTCCTTGTATTGCTGAAATATTGCTGTATTATACCACAGTATTGCTGTAATGTAAATCTATATATAATCATCTCATTCAAAAAGAGATGAGTCTATACTATTGGTTTTTGGCAAGAAGTTAAGAGCCATTGCTTCGGCCTCTAGTTTATCTTTAATAATAGGAGATACAAACTTCTTCATATCTTCTGGTTCAATCTCATTCTTGTCACACAAATATAAGATAGCTTCCATATAACTAATCTTTAATTCAGAGACTGTAGATTCAATGAGTTTAGAGAACCGAGATTTGTTTAGAAATTGTGTTTCAACTGTCATTTATCAATAACCCTTAGTAAGACTGTGTCTTTGTTAATTCGACCGTTTGGCACAGTCGCTTTAGTTGTGAGTGTCTTCCATTCCTTATCAATTTGTTTAGGAGTCTTTTTTAAGACAACAGGAAGAAATGCATCGGGCTTTCGAAGTCGAGTAGACCTACTCAATAATGTATCAATATTTTTCAAAGTAGTACCACTGACTTCGAAGCCTTTTGCGGATGAAGTTACAAACTCAGTAATTACCCGTGTTTTCACATTGAAGGTAAAGAGGCGATGACCACCGATCATCGAGAGAGGAGCTACAGATACGATCTTGTAGTCATTATCCTCTTTCTTATACTGAAGTTTTGCAACTTGCTTGTCTGCTGCTTTTGGTTGTTTTACGCGGGATTTGCGTGTTGCTTTCGCAGCAGACTGAAGACGATCAAGATCAGCGAGCATTGATTCACATGCTTGTACACGTTTGCGTAATTGCACGCGACTTAAGTGTGAATAACCCTCAACTGCATCTGGACACGCCTTCGTATAAGCGTCATTATAATCTTGTAACCAACCATCTACTACATTGCGAACAGCTTTAGTAGCAGAAGATGGTAGACCATGACGCTTAAACTCTTGATATAGATCTAAGGTAGCATCTTCACCTTCGATCCATTTATCTTCAAGATCAAGAAGATCTTGCATGATAGTATTACTAATCTTACGCTGTAGTCTTTCCATAGGAGAAATAGATCTTACAGCAGCAGAATCTTTTAGTTTAGCCTGCTTCTCAAAATAAAGATCTTTACCCATTGCAATGAGTTGAGATAAATATTTTGTCAAAGCATCTGAATAACTTCGCGAACGATAATCATCGTCCTTTCTCGTAGTGTGGGTCAACCAAAAAGCTGTTGCTGCTTGATATGGCACAGCTGTAAACTTATATTCAGGACAAGCAAGAACATAATCTTTATTGATTGAATTCTTAAACTTATCTCGAATAAAAGTTTTGAGTACCTTCGAAATATCAGCATTCGATACTTCTGTTTGGAAGTAGGACTGCACCGCTTCAAACCCTTTTTCAAGAGGCGCAGCTGCTAGTCCTGTCCGATTACGACGAGGTAACTTCTTTTGTTTTTTACGCATAGCCATTATGCTGCACCTCGCTCGTCTTGTTCTTTAATTAAATTAAGCACAGATTGTGCACGACTCTCAAGGAATTCAATTTCGAAGTCGCTAAGAAGACGATCATTGAGATGTTTAAAATTTAACATGGCATTAGCTGCAGTCTCAGCTGCAACTTTTAATTCACCATATTTGTAAGCATGTGATTTTGTAATAGACATTTTGTAGCTCCTCAGCTTTTTTCATTTTATAGATCTATTCTACCACAGTTTTAGCCGTTTGTACATGCCTAAAACGCGTTTTATTAAAATTAATTTCGTCTCATTTTGGCGTATTCTTCAGGGGAATCACCTTTGCCAACTGGGACTGTGTTTGATTTGTGGAGAGTGGCAAGTCCGACGATGTAGTCTCCTGAGTATTCATTTGCCGCTCTTTTGCCAGCGATTGGAACGACGACGTCCGACGTTGGGACTGACGTACATTCTGTTGAATAGCTCGGAAGTGACGTGACATGGACTTTCTCTTTCTGTTTGAGTTGAGTAGGATGAACACCTCGTGCCATCAACCACTTATCATGTTCTGTTTTGGCTTTTTCCCAGCCAGGTTTACGATTCTTCTTTGACTGTTTTTTGTTGAGACTTGACATCCCCCGAATCATATGCATTCCACTCATTTAGTTCTCCTATCCTTTTATATGCAGCATACAAAGATTCTTGTAATTCTGCAACGTTTTGTTCAAGAAGAGTAATGCGTTCTTTATCAGAAAGTTCCATAATCACTCCTTTATTCTAGATCTATTCTACCATAGTTTTTTGCATTTGTACATGTTTTATTTACCAATTGTGATCATTTGTGAAATACATTTACCACCAAAGCCAAAAGAATTGTTCAATGTCTTCTTAAACTCACCCCTCGTAGGCTTCGTTACAACATCGAATGCAGGTACACGCGTGTTGTGACAGGGTGGGATTACTCCGTTTTGCATTGATAGGATAGAGTAAATCGTTTCTAAAATGCCAGCTGCAGCAAATGTATGTCCAATTTTACCTTTAACTGAGTAGATGTCAGCAGCTGTCACTTCACGTATGCTTCTATGTTCTACCTCATCGCCAGCTGGAGTACTAGTACCATGCGCATTTACAACATCAGGAAAACCTCCAGCGTAGATAGCATCATACATTGCAGTTTTAGCACCTTCACCTGACGGAGCTGTTCTATTCCATGCATCTGAGGCATGTCCAGCTTCGTGCAACCATGCTATTACATTTGCCCCTCTCTTACGCGCTTTTTCTTCAGACTCTAAAATTAATACACCAGAACCTTCACCCATAATAAAGCCATCTCTATTTTCATCAAATGGTTTTGACTCGGTGCCAAGCGCGCGCAAGAAAGAAAATAATCCCATATCAATTTGATTAATGCCAGCATCTGCTCCACCTACGATTACATAATCATATTGATCAATAACTTTCATTCCATAATCAATCGTTGCCAAACCTGTTGCACACGCAGCTTGGAAACTCATATTTTGTCCAGTGTATCCATAATGTTGAGAGATATAACCGCATAGAGCGTCATGTGGAATATTCACAGCTTTTAATGGCGATATTCTATATTGCATTAAATCGTTGTATTCATTCTCATTGTGTGTAATATTAGATATAAAGACACCAACATTTGGTGTAATAGACACACCAGACATTTCTAATGCTTGTTCTACAGCATGAATACCATAGCGCATATAACGTGGCATATACTTCGTTTTATGAGCATCAGATATGTTTATCCAATCTTCGTCTGGTGCTAATCCGATTGGTGATCGACATGCATCTGCTTTTATTTTATCTGAGAAATGATCAACTGCCGTAAAGAAATCAGAAACTGGCTTTGCAAAGTCCTCATTACTTAAAACGTTATCGAAGCACATGGTAGTATTATTACCACATGCATCGATCATTCCAATACCAGTTACGGCAACTCTTTTTATCATTCGGCTAATGCCTTTAGTGTATCTACTTCTGCTTGTTGTTGAGCTTCAACGTTTGTATCAAGTTCTTTCCATGCTTTCGTAGACTTAAACTTAGACAACAGTACATTATTCTTGGCAAGTCGAGTTTGAATCACTCGATTAGCTACTTCGTTTTTATACTCAAGCAAAACGTATGATCGATATTGCGTACCATTCTGGACAATGACATTTTCTTTAACTGTGTACCCAGCTACATCTGCATCTGCAATAAGATTACGCGTAACTTGTTCAAACTCAACAGCAACGTTTGAATCAAAATCAGTAGAACCTAACTTAGACTTAAAGGTTTTCAGTTGAGATCGAATGCGGCTATCAACACGATCGGCCAGAGTAGTCTTAGCTGATAGTACTGCGATATCTACCGCGAGTTGAAGATCTGGTGTGACTGCAGTGCCAACTGCGTATACAGCATCATCTTCTTTTGGGATATTTGTATACCACTTAGGCATATCATCAATTTGTTTTTCGACTTGTTCAGTACGATATTCAAATTCTTTTTCAGACATTGCCAAATTTGGTGGCAACTTATCACTACATGCAGAGAGACCTAATACACCTGCCATTAACACAACACTTCTCATTTTATACTCCATTCAATCTTTCAACAATAATATCTCTTAAACCAGAATCTACAAATAGGTTCTGCATATCTGGAAAAAATACTGTCATACCTATACCTATAACAATTCCTAAACCAATATTAAACATTACAAAACTCCTAAACTTAGCACTACTTCAAACAACTTACTGATACTTTGATTGTTTTCTTCAGCACCAAATAAAAATTCTCCTAAACCACGATCTTTTGATGGAACTTCTTTTTCAATGATAATTGTTTTTGGAGGTGATTTGCAATCATACCTCTTAATATCATTGATAACCGATCCATCAGAATATGTTGTCTGCTGCGAATAGAAACAATCTTGCGCATAAGCACTAGTTCCAATCGTTATCCATAGCAACAGTATCGCGCATCTTATCGCCATAATATTTCTCCGCATATTGTGGCGCATCTTGCCAGTGGTTATAGTTCTCATCAAGATCTTGACCTTTTTTAGGTTCGACTTCTTGGCGAGTGTAATAAGCTTCACGCTTCTTCAATGCAGCCAATCTTTTTGATGCTGCGCGGATAGCATCCATACGCTCTTCATAAGTCGACTCTTTAGTAATAACAATACCCATATTAATTTCCTCCCAATTGCACAGTCATTTCATACCAAACGTCATCGATAATATCAGAGATTTCTTGACCACTTAGATGTGGTACCATATTGAGAACTTTCACTGTTCTCTTAGCATACTCTTCGAATGATTCTGAATCAATTGCAATATCAGCACACTTATCAATAAACTGCTCTTCAATATCCATAACATAACTTGACATACCCATTATTCTGACTCCTCTACATCAATTCCATAATATTCTTTTGGATCTACTTCAAACCGACCACACTCTGACAAATAAGGATTTTCAATCCAAATACCTTCAAACTCAAATCCAACTCCATCTTGTACTACTCTCATACGTATGCTCCCCAATACTCATTCCAAATATTTGATACAATATAACGACCGTTGTGTGTACCAACATCAGTCCACCAAGCCAACACACCTGGTGCCATTATTAGTTTGTGGCTGAACTGACCAAAGTCTTCACACTCACCGATGATCTCTTCGATGTTTACGAGCTCGAACAGTTGCTCTTCAAAATCCATTGCTAATGCTTTCATCTTACCCATATTAGCGTACCTCATAACCAAGATTATCATAAACCCAATCTTCACCAAGATCAGCAGCAAAAGCCATTACCACACCTTCGCGCGGATGTGTATCCATACGATCGATGAAGTGACGAAGTGAACCCATATGACCTTTGTTGAAACGATACTTAGCTTCTATGACATCATTGCGATCTTCAGCATACATTTCAGCCATATCGTTGTCAACGCCCATAAATTCAACGTGAGACTTCCAAAGGTTCTGTTCTAACTTTGTAAGATTCTTTAAAAACATTTTTTGCTCCTCAGCTTTCTTCATTTTATAGATCTATTATACCCTGTTTTTTTAGGTTTGTACACAAAAAAACGCACTTTGTTTTCGAATAAAAACAAAGGCTTGTCATTTTTTTTAAAATAATTTTTAAGACTGATAGATTTTGCGAAGCATATCTTCGAACTGATCTACCTTTTCTACACGATTTGGCCATAAAATATAATCTTTTTCAGGATTTTTCTTTAGATTATTAAGCAGAGGAGTAATAGCATTGTATAACTTATCGAGTTTTTCTTGATTAGTATTAGCCTTTACTTCGACATCTCCTTTTGCCTTTTCTGCATCTTGCACGGCTTGTAGTTCTGTTTCATCTACAGCTGTAAAACCGAAATCAAAGAAATCATCAGACATTTCCATCTCTCCTTTGTGCCATATAATTTACAAATACCGCATAACCTAATACAGCCCAAAAAAGATTATGAATTAATCCTTGAGATATAACCCAAGCAAACATTGAAACCATAATATGGTCATACCATTTTAACATTTAAATCCTTTAAGTAGGAGAGGCAATATATTACCTCTCCCTTATAAAGCAGAGCCAACTTATAATTGCTGGATGCGGTTCTCCTTTGTTATAGTCCCTAACAGTAAGGACTTGCGGGTCTATTTGGCGACCAACCCATCTTTATTTATTATTTTGTACATCTGTTGGGCTGCGGTACCACGTGCATAATTTTTTACAGTTAAGAATGATGCATCAAATCCCTTTTTATAAAAGATAACATTATTGCTAACAGAAACATTTTTAAATCCTAATGGTAAAATTTTTTGAGTAATATATGTTTTATCTTTATCGTCATTCATTTCCACTAAAAACGAATCTAATTGATCCCAATGAGAATATCCGTCTATTACTAATCTCTCAATACCGTCAACATCTATTTTGATGTAATTAGGAACTGGTAAACTCTTTGTTATTTCATCAAGAGATAATCCATAACTACCTTGTTTGTATGTTGTTCTTTTATTTTTTACACCTAACTCATGATAAGAAGAGCCAGCACCCATACTAGAACAATAAAGCGTAGAAAAAGATCTCTCATTTGTAACTCCTATGCAATAGGCCGTAATATCATACGTTGGATTGGCATGTATATTTCTTTGTAGAGATGCAAAGTTCTGGCTTTCGGGTTCAAAAGCTATTACTTTAACACCATGCTTTGCAGCTACAAAACTGAATAATCCAATATTTGCTCCTATATCATAGAATACTTTATTTTTTTCAAACTGTGAAATCCACCATAAAGTGTCTGGTTCCTTTGTGTAAGTTGCCATCCACCGCATCTTTTCATGATTGTTACTGTATAACGCACGAATAGGTTTTCCAGTACCGTATTCAATATCGAGAGATTTACCTCGATCAAAACCTGCTTTATTCCAACTCATAATTACTCCAATAAGGTGAGTCTTTCTAATGAGGGCGCTCTATAATTTCCCACCAGCGTCTTAAATTTAAAGTCGTTTACTGGCTTAACCGCGTTATACCGCTCGACTATTGGATTAGCAAAATCGCATCGACTGAGAGAGGAGCGAGACAGGAGCGATTTTGCTAAACTCTACCATATCCACTCAATCTCAACACCAAATTCTGGTTCTGCTTCGTCTTGTTGAGTCGTATGATTAAATCCACTATTATAATAAGTTTTCATATTAATAATCTTTTTACCAGATTTGGTATACTCTTCTCTTAATATTGCAAACTTATCTGTTAAACTTACACCATCACCATTATACTCGTCGTATGGATGTGTTGTAAAATAAGAACCTAAAATTTCTGTAGTTTTTTCCATTATGCTGCATCCTCACACCATGCCTTTTCTACTTCCCAGGCTTCATCAATATCCATTTGAGCACCGAAATCTGAATACACAGCATTCAAATCATCCATGGTGGTACAAAGACTCAGCAAATACCGAGCATTGCCCTTTGACGTTAAACCAGCAATATAGTCAAACAGACCATAGTACTCCATTTGGTACTCATACTGCTCGACAGTAGTAATACCCTGCTCTGCCCAATGCGCTGGGTCAGTTACGGTCATGCCGTAGTAAGAACCAGGATTTTCATCCATCCACTTCTTACCTTCAGCATTTTTAGCTTCGATGTGGGCTTGCAATTCGATTTGTGATTTAGTAAACATGTAAGGCTCCTCTTCCTTCTTTATTATAGGACCATTATACCCTGTTTTTACTAGTTTGTACATGCCTAAAACGCACTTTTTTAAATTTTTTTTAACAAATCAAAATATTCATCAGTAGCATTTATTGGTATTTGTATTAGTCCTAAACCTTCAACAGTAAAAATATTACCAAATTGAGCTATGATTCTTTCTCCAAAAATATCTATAGCCATTTTATTAACAGACCAATAATCATATTTTTTATATGCTTCTCTATAAGCTAAGCAGCTTAATGTGCCAGAAGAACTAAAACTATTTGTAAATCCATGTTCCCATAAAAAATCATTTGGTAAAACAGAATTTACTTGTTCTGAGTAATATGTTAGAGAAAGAGGGAAATATCCACCGGTAATTGCTTTACCTTGAGTAAAAATATCAGGAGTTATTGGTGTTGATTTCCATCCGCACCAATCACCTGTTTTACCCCCACCAGTAAATATATCGTCTATAATTATTAGAACATCGTATGTAGTTCTAATTGTTTTCAATGTATCCCAAAATTTAGCTGAAGGTCCTGGTGATCCTACTGCCCATTGCCAAGGTTCAATGATTAAACACATAACGTCATTCCATTTAATCTTAGTAAGATCTTCATGTCTTATGCGTTCAATAAAATCTGGTCTTGGCATATTATAAAATGGATTTGAAAATATGCTTTCATCACCCATGCTATAATTTAAATATGTACTACCATGGTAGCTACCGTCAAAGCTAATAATTTTAGATTTATTATTGCCTTTTAATTTATGATATGCAGCTGATAATTTTAATGCACCTTCGTTTGCATCACTCCCAGAAAGGGACGAAAAATTATAATAACCAGTCTCTTCATATAAATCATTATTTAATTTAAATGAAATATCATGCAAATATATATTAGTATCAACTAGATTATTTAAATCTTCGGCGGATTCAAAAATATTATTTGAAAGATTTTTACAAACATAATCTATTATATCCTGTCTTTTAAAACCAAGATTGAATTGACCTAATCCTAAAAATGGATCTATAATTTTTTGACCATCAATAATATAACCAAATTCCCAGCGTGTGTGAGCTACATGAACATCGCGCTGGTGATTAGGTATTAATCCATTAAATTTTTTTATCATGAATAGTAACTAAGCCAACTTTATCAAATATTTCAACTAATCGTGCATGCCATTCAAACCATGATTCAGAATGTTTATATTTAAATGGCTTTTCGTGATGTTCTTTATGAAAGTATGCTTCAGGTGATCCCAACATTAGTGCCCAAATAAGTAAGTTGGGTTTATCTACTTTACCATCTCCTAATCTATGAGTCCAACCATTTGTAATACCAATATTATTATTAGTAATAGCTAAACCCAGTGCTGTGACTAAAATTCCTCCTAGACCAAATAAGTAATATAAAATAGTCCATGTCAATATGTTTATAATACCTATTGAAATTGCATTGTTATATACACTTAGATGACTAAAATTTCTAAGTAAATCTTTTTTAGGTACTTTTGCATTTATAATATCTGGTGCTTTCCATGCATGAAAATGTGTGATAAACAAACCATAATATGATGGTGAATGTGGATCATCTTCTGTATCAGTATGTTTATGATGCAAACGATGTATAATAGCCCAAGGGATAGGAGATCCCATACCCATTAAAATTCCTGATACAGAAAAAATATGGTCAAATAATTTATAATTAAACTTCCATGATTGATGTGTTACTACCATATGATAATGCGCATAAATTGTAAATTGCGTAAAGAACATGATTAACAATGCTGGAATTAAAAGCATATATTGTTCAGTACTAAAAATGAAATATAGAGCGTATAATCCAACAAATTGTAATAATAGATTATATGTCAATCTAAGCCAAGATATTTTATTTAACAACATTTATTTTTACCAACCCGTATTTAGCCAAAATTTCCATTACTCTTGAATGGTAATCAAACCAACCATCGATGTGTGTATATATCCATGGGCTTTTATGGTGCTTATCATGTTCTATAGCTTCAGGTGAAGCCATGCTCAATGCAGTCACCCAGCTGCTAACATTTGTAATTGCACCATTTCCCTTACGATGTACCCAGCTGTCGATAATTCCTAATGTGTGCAGTTGCCAACAAGATGCAGCACCTACAATAGCTAATCCTTCTATACCAAACAATACACCAATAATTAGCCATGCTAAAATTGATGAAAGCCACTGGTATCTAATATAGATTATTAAATGCTTATAATCTCTGAATAAATCGCGAATCACAACTTTTTTTGTTGTATCTATTGGAGGCTTTTTCCATAAATGAAAATGAGAAATTAGCGAACCTACAATTGATGGAGAATGCGGATCTTCAAATTTATCTGTATACTTATGGTGTAATCTATGCATAATTGCCCACTGTATCGGACCACCCATAAAGTTTAACATAACTATAAATGAAAAAAGATGATCAATAACCTTAGAATTGTAACTAAAATTTCTATGAGCTAAAGTTTTATGTAAGAATACCGTCTGTGTGGTATTCATTAAGTAATTAACAAAAATAAATGGTATAAGATACCACCACTGAAAAGTGTATAAAAAATACACTAGCATGCTATGTGTCCATATAGGAACTATGAGCCGCAATTTGTCAAATCTATCCCATTCAACTAGCATTTGTGTACTCCTCAAACAATTCTTCTTGTAGTCTGTATGCTTCAGCTTCCCATGGAAATCGCATATATTCATCAACAGTTGTAAACATGCTAATCCAATCCTCGCCTTTCCATATTTTTATAAAACCTTTATCTACAAGCTCTTTACGCACATGTTGTTTAACGTGCACCATTTCATGGAATATGGCTGTTACAAAATCTTCATAATGTATACCGCTTTGTATCTCTATTTCAAATGTTCTGTTATCAATACAAAGGCAATAACCATCAACTTTATCTTCAATCTTCATGATTTGTAAACTAATATCAAGTGTCTGAATTCGTGGCATTAATTTTTTAATAGCAAAATCAATTGCTTTTTCAGCCACTTTACGTTCTACTATTGTTCCACCATCTATCTCTATTATATTCATGGTACCATTATACCATATTTATATTAAAAAGTAAATGCTATTGATGTGTAATAATTTCTACATTGCTTGGAATTTTAAATTTGATAGCTGAATGTTTATGATGTAGATTGAACTTAATTTCTTTGAAGTTTTTATCTTTAAACATATTCATCCATACCGGCCTCCAATTATTGATTAGCCGATTGTTATTCATATTTCCCCTATCTGATTCAATTACTAGATCAGTATAGCTTCTCATATTGAAATCAAAGATAGTATCAAATCCCCACATATTGATTTCATCGGCTTTTAACTTTTGTGCAGCATAATAAACTGCCATCATACCGCAGTTAAAATCAGTATAATTAGGAGCATACTTAGGAATCTTAGTATAGAATTCTTTAATATGATGTGCAATTTTCATATGAAATTTAGGATTTCTTGCGCAATATTCTTTTGGCCTTGCTCCTACAATCCATTCACCACCAAGAGTTACCTCTCCCTTATCAATAGCTTTCATCATTTTAAAATCTACTATACAAGTAGCATATGCTTTTACCTCAAAAGGAGGAATATTGCAAGTAAGCTTTAAACCTTTACGAGGCTCTTTTTGATAAAATGCTGCACTATCACCGTTTCCAATTACGTGTACAACTCTACTCATTCATCATACTCCTAATAGACTCATTACCCTTCGCACCTGTCCAGTGCATAACTTTAATTTTACCTTCATATTTATCGTGTTCAGTTTGCAAACGTAGCACATTATATGCATTAGGCAAAGGATTAATCCAAGTCAATTGTGTAATAGGGTTTAATATATCATGCAATACTTCTTGATCACCAATTGTTTGATTCTTTTCTGTGCTTTCTACCCACAAGCGCAAGATTGCTGGTTTACCAATAAATCCAACAACACCTGAATTAAACCATACTTCACCACGACGTTTTGTCCATGGCCTGTCTTCAACCATATTTAATTTATTTGGTACTAATTTAGTAAATAAATCATCAATATTTGTTCTAATCTCGCAATCAGTATCAAGCCAGATAGTAGCATTCGATGGACAATGCAGCATAGATTTAGGTTTTAGAAACCATCCAGTTTCTGGTCCATCTAATACCATATTCATTACAGCTTCAACTGCTTTATGCATAACAACTTTATTGCGCATTTCCTCTGACATACCAAAGTCACAAACAATAAGTTTAGTTTTATGTTTAAACTCTAAAAACTTATCAAGAAAAAACGGTAGCTGCCACTCAGTTTTTTGATCACAACCAGTTAAAAATGTCTTATCTAATATTTTCGATTGCATAAGTTTCTCCATAACGATGTTTAGCTTTACAACCCGCTTCTTGTTGAATTGTAGTAAAGTTATCAGCTGCAATACAAACCCACGGGTAATATTCTTCTAACCAAGGGAAGTTATTTACATTAAGAAAAACGTCTGTAGAAAGAGGATTTTCTCTAGCGACTTCAATTAATTCAACAGCTCCTTCTGGTTTTACAATGTAACCATGTGCTCCGCCAAAATATGGTTTTTGAATAAGAGGAACAACTCCTATATCTACTGGAGTATTAAAATTGCCATATGAAGGTTTTGAAAACGTGATTACTTTATCAAATTCAAGATCCTCTGGTAAAGATCCAGTCATTACAGCATCATGTTCAAAGATAACGACTGGCTCATTAATTTCAATGCTATGTTCCCATAAACTCATATGAGAACAAAACGCTGCCATACAATTTTGAGTACGAGAATAGATCTCGTCAAACGGTTGAGTTGGAATACCCTTTGATTCTAAGATCTCTGCTGGTCGATCTTTCGGTGTGGTAGCATTCCACGTTTCTACAGTTAAACCAAATTTAGCTGCACTTCGAATACACTTTTTTGCTGACATTACAGACAATTCGTGCGATGGTATAGTAATTACAAAAGCTTTCATTTTTATTCCGTAGTAGTTGATGGTAAACCTTGAACTAATGTGTAAAACTTACGAGTTACACCTAATTTTTTAATTAATTGCCTACACATAATAGCATCATTTGGCCATAATCCATATTCTTCTATAGCTGCAATTAACGCTGTAGCTCCAGTTGGTTTAATTATATATGCGCTGTTTCCAGCTAAACCTTGTGGGATTTCAAACGAATCAACATGAGGTACAGAAACAATATCTTTTTCAGAATTTTCAACTTTTGTTTTAAACAGGTTCGCCTTTCGAGTAGCACCAATAGGATCATTAAGTCCGACAACATTATATTTAGATTTCAAGATAAATGTAGGATCAAGACGATGCCTAAAGATAGCATCGTGTTCAAGAATTAGTAGTGGTTCATTTTCATTCTGGCATTTTTGCCATAGCACATAATGACTTAATGCACATGCCATTCGGGCTAAATGATCTTGAGTTCTATATGCATTGAGAGTTAATCCAGATTTTATATCTCGAACTTGACCTTCCCAAGGAAAATTCCATTCAAGGCCATATTCATTCATTACATCACCGACATCGATTGGTGTACAAGCTTCAAATCTTTTAATTTCAAATGGATTATTTAATTCTTCTGAAGACTTAATACAATTTTCTGCACCTGCTTCAGAAAGTGTATGTCCTAATATTGTTATTATATGCGCTTTCATAATTAACCTTTACTTGTATTTAGATTCTTTCCATTAAATCCAAAATATTCTGGTGATGCGTATTCTATATGTACATTTTTACTATTGATAAAAAAATCACTTTGATCCCAACCGTTTTTATAGAGAGAATCTAAAAGTTTAGTGGCCCCCGCAGGAGTAATAGCATAGGCTGCAGTTCCAGGCATCAGACATCCACCCTTCCAAATATTTTCCATCTTATACCTAAACGGATAATTTAATTCATGTATTTCAGTATGACCTTCTTGTTTATATTCGTATTTACCCATACGTGAACCAACGTTACGATTATGTTTTTTTGCTGAATTAATATTAAGAATTAAAACTTCTTTAAAGGTAGCATTATCCCATTTTCGTATAGCTAATGCATCATGCTCTAATACTACAATAGGTTCGTTTATTTCTAGGCATTTATTCCATAGAATAACATGATTCATAAAACAAGATTTTTTAGTAAGATATTTTTTTAAGTTTTCTACTCTAAAATTAAAAACTCTACTCGGTTTCATTATACCAAAGTTATGTATCTTTTCAGCATCAGCTAATGTTTTAGGAGTTGTACCATTAAAAAATTCAGAGTCAAACCCATATAACATTGTAGAATTAATGCATTTTTCTGCCTGTTCTTCTGACTTGGCATGACCTTTGATTTTTATAATATATGATTTCATTTTCTAAACATACACAACATATCATTGTTTTCTAGTTTTAATTTGTGTGATAACCATAATCCGCTTTGAGATGCCAATTCAATTAAATCATTATAAGTTAATTCTAATGGATCAGTAGCTTTTGATCTATTATTTTCGCCACACTGTAATTCTATACATAAAGTTCCAATTTTAGTTAATTGGTTAGCCCATGTCGACATACATTTTTCTGGATCGTAGCTATGATCAAAAGAATTTGAATACACAATATCGAATTCTCCAATCCAATCATTAACAACCTCATGAAAATCATGCTGCACTGTCATTGGAAAATCTGATGCAGTATAAGAAATCTCTGTTCCAACAATATTAGCCATAGGATACATATCAGAAAAATATTTTTGTTCTGCAGCATTACGTGTACCATGACAAAGTATATTAGCAGCCATAGGAATTCTATTGTATATCTGTTTAATAGTAGATTTTTGAACCAATACTTTTTTGATTTTTTTTACGTTAGCCTTTGTTTGAGCTTTTACGTAATCATCATATGATTCATATTTCCAAATTTTCATTGATAAGCGCTCAGATTAATTAGATCTTTTTTTTTATCATTCCACACCGCTTCTTTACGATCAACTCGTTTGATAACAGTATATCCAACTCTATGAATGTAATGATCTACTACTTGCCATTTTTGCTCAACTTGTGTAATGTATTTAGCAATTACTGGAAATAGTCCATGAGTATTTTTATATTCTGCTGTATCATGAAAAACAATGTATTTACGTACATGCGGCGCATGCATCTCTAATTCTTTGGCAAGATGTGGAGCTTTATGTAGTGAATCAATATGTAGTACATCACACGGTTCAACTCCCTTAGGATCATGGCTTGACTGTTCTCGATATTCAAACTCTATATTATTCTCTTCTGCATACTTTTCAAAATGCTTTTGGTATGGCGTAAAGAAATGCGGTTGTACATCAATGCCAATTAATTTTTTAGGTTTAGTAAATAACAATGCTGC